>Ga0209367_1004114_pt1 | contig 20001 bp, 16 predicted proteins | sample WorMetLIZISLAND2_FD_187412 | JGI IMG/M metagenome (GOLD analysis project Ga0209367, IMG submission 187412) | Marine gutless worms symbiont microbial communities from Max Planck institute for Marine Microbiology, Germany - Olavius geniculatus... ...
CATCTTACAAGGTAGTGTAGCGACACACTTGAGGTGTGGTGAAATCTGTAGTATAGTTTTATTACAAATTGGCTCTTGATTTTCACAGTAAAAAAATTTAAATATCGGTTAATATTTGGTGAAATTATAAGGTGTACAAAATGATGTCATTTATGGGCCCACCCTGTATTCGTATGGCGTCGTCTTGAATGTCTTTTAACGTTGCATTGCATTTCTTAAATGAAATTGAGTGATAAAATCGGCCAAGAACACAATATTGCAAATGCTTAGGCCTATCAAAAGAAAGTTAACCTACAGTTTTTTTGGACACATGCTATGCCGTATGGCCAATGACAGGAAACCAATGATACCCCTTTTTGGAAAAAAATGGAGGATATGATGAACAAGAGAAGACGTCCTTTTAGAGTGGACAGACGATGTTGTGGAGTGGTGCGGAGCAAAGCTGCAGGAAATGAGCCACTCAGCTCGGCTCGGGACCGAGACAAGTGGCTCGACAAAAGATGATGAAGCAGGCATCGGGCGTCAACAAGATGCACTGAGCCCATGACCTTGATATTTGCACTGCATGACATTTCGCAAGGTTCAACATATTCCGAAAGAATAATGGCTGTAAGCGACGGACGGACGGACGCACGAAAATGGCAAAGCTTAATGAAGGTGCCGTATTAAATGGCACAGAACTCGAAGCATAGCGAGACGACAACGAGCTGATGAGTATTGAGTACTGGAGTCGTCCTTACCGCGACAAAATTCCTCGCATTATATTGCATTGGCACCGCACCGAGTACATTACCTAGACGCGCTTCACTGCACCTAGCGGCGACAACTTCGTGCTGTGAATCGTAAATTAGTAGGCCCCTGCTGCTCATACACACATATGGAGTCACAATAGACCCAGGGCTTGTATAATTTACCGCTTGCTGGAAACATCAGCGCCTGATGAGCACAGCTCTTACAGTTTACATGTAGACTGCTGCTTGCATTACTAATTTACTATACAGTGTACGTTGTCTCAGAAAATTCGCGTTATCATTTTCCCCTGTCCTCGTCGTAATTTTCATTACATGTCAACGATTCTATATTCACTGTTTTTTCCGAGGCGATGGAACAAATTCACAAAATCTAGCTGCACAGACATAATCGAGATCATGAGATACCTACTTACATGTAGATAGTAAATGAGTGATCAAGACTTGCTCACTTTAAAGTTGAACTTCGCTGTGAAGTTGTATCGGTTAGTTGAATATCCAAAGGTAGTGCGGCAGCGTAGATAAGGCGAAGCGGTGCACTATACACGGAGTTTTTTTTCTTAAAAGGACCCCTTTTTCTTTCTGTCATAATTCACTCAAATGATGATCAATTTACATGTAATTTTTACCAGTTGTAGCTGAAAAATATTAATTCAAAATATTCTAACAAAATATGGCAGTTGATTAAATATTCTTTGCTAGGCGCGACGTAACGCTGGCGTCATAGTGTCACGGGTACAAGCTTGCTAGTCTCAACTGGTGTTGTCAGTTGCTACCCTGCTCCGATGGTAAAAAATCTGGTTCGTTGATGACAAATTTCTGAAGTTTTACAGTTGCAGCCACAAAAAACATGCAAAGCGATCGCATTTACGTGTCTGTGGGGACGGCCGGACTTTCACATGTTCGAGCAAGACAGTGCACGAGCACACCGAGCTTGCAAAATGGTTGCGTTTTTGGATCACGAATCGCCTGATTTCATGTCCACATATTGCAATTGACATATTTAGTTTAAATATTTTGAATTAGTATTTCTTCAGCTACAACTGGTAAAAGTTTTGTCTGAATTGATTATCATTTGAGTGAATTATGAAAAAAAAATAAAAAAGGGGTCCCTTTTTATGAAACACCGTGTATATGAGAAGCTGCACTGCTGAGAGAACTATTGTGTTCAAATTTGCCAGTTATCTAAAAAAACTGCGTGTTTAGGCCTACGTATTTTTATGACTCGCGGTATACATATGGACATTAATTAGTGTCAGCATAATGATATACACTTGTGACTTACAGTCACGCTACATGACTACAGTAACTAGAGGCCCAAATTCCACTTTGATTTGTTGTGCATGGACACAAGTTGTACAACATCATGACATATTGAGTTTTAGACTTACTATAAACTTGCGTCGTACAACCTGTTGTGGATTTGCCGTATAGCATAGCATAGGCCTATTGTAAAATAACAAGAAAGAACAGCTGTCGCAGGAAGACGTGCTACAGCATATAAGTTCCTGTTGCAGTAATGACCCTCAAGGTCATCCAAGGTCGATGATTTTCAGCTCGTCTGAAAGGTTTTATGCGACTTCCGATTAGCGATCAACCTAGGCCCTATGTCGCACCGTTTAGCCACAATACATCCGTTACATACAGACGGACAGATAGATGACAATCGTGTCATAGACGCTTACAGCTAACGCGTCAAAAATCGACACGATTGGAGTATGGGTGACAGACCGCCTTAATTTGGCCTTGATCAGCAAGGTGTTGTTTACGGGCTGATGGCGATGAAAACAGCACTCACTGTCATTCGCACGGTCACGTGGACCAGTTGTTGACCAGGTGTACGGACATACCTGCAATACCTGCAGTGTGCTAGAACTGTCTTATCATGCAACTCGACATTATCAACAAGTGGTGTGATGGAAGCTGCTGTTTAACATAATTCCTGCAATGTCATCTGCCCCGCGGTGAAACACATCAAAGGCCAAACGACAGGTGTCGGCAAATGTGTTAAACCGCAATACAGGTCTTGCTTGTCTTTCCGTCCAGTACGTGCATTTATCTTGAAAATGAAAAACGTAAATTAGTGTAAGGTGCAACGTTCTCCAGGGCAGAAGTAACCGGTGTGCCAATTTTCAGTTCAACAGCTAATGGACGGGGTTTGAGTTGCTCGGTCCTATATGCGGACGGCCGCACAATATGACGGCGCTGGGTGGGCTGACATACTTTTCCAGCTCAAAACTTAGCCAAGTGTAAAACCAAGAGTGCATAAAACACGAGGCAACGTAATTGCACGAGCCATCTACATCGTCCGGTGAAGCAGCTTATTCAGCCGATAAACCATCGCCTGGTGGCCAGTGTCCAGTGGCCTTACGTCAGCAACTCCCCTACACCGCTGTCACTTGGCTCAGCAGATGACCAGATGACACGGACCAACAAGGAACACAAATACACAATCAACACTAGATTTTCATTATAGAATCAGTCATGCAGTGAAATCAAGTAGATGCCATCAAAGTTGCCCGTGTAACCGTACTACGTACGTCCCTTACTTTACAATGATAAATAAGTTCATCTACCAGTAGTATTAACATCAACTGCTCAAACTAGACTCGGCAATAATGCGAAAACGTTGGCAATGATATTGTCTCAACTGCGTTTCACTACAGAATCTCTGTGATTGCTCAATAAGGCGATGATTCACAAAGGCAAGCTATCGCATACGTGTGAATATCAACCATCACTACAAGCTGCACAACATTAAAATGAAACGTGAAATATGTTGCTAATTGTTGCGTGTTCAACGAAATACCGAAAGGTCTCGTACAATAGCTACACGGTGTTTGAAAAAGCGCCCTTTTTCTTTTTTTATAATTCACTCAAATGACGATCAATTTACACGAAAATTTTATCACATGTAGCTAAAAAAATATTAAGTCAAAATATTTGGACAAAATATGGCTACTAGTTAAATATTTTTTGCTAGTCGTGAAGCAATGCTGACGTCATAGTGTGCCGCGAGTACAAACTGGCTTGTCGCAACCGGCGCTGACAGTCGCTGAATAGCTGCCCTGCTTCAATGGTGAACTTCATCTGGTTCACTGATGACAAACTGTTGAACTTTCACCATTGCAGCCACAAAGACGCCCAAAACTATCACTTTCACACACTTGTTGGGATAGCTTGACTTTCACATCTTCCAGCAAGACAGTGCATTAGTACACACCACTTGCGAGATGGTAGAGTTTTTGGATCGCGAGATGCTGATTTCATGTCCTTATGTTGCTTACCGTTAGTGCTCATACATTAAACATTTTTCATCAGTGAACCAGATAAAGTTCACCAATGCAGGGTAACAAATTAGTATTTCTTCAGCTACGTCTGGTAAAAAAATTCGTGTAAATTGATCATCATTTGAGTGCACCTTTTTTGAAACACCCGCCACCTTGCATAAAACATTAATACTACGACTGTGCAGAACATTGCTAATATATAGCACAAAGTATAACAACGCTGTATCGATGTTAAACAGGAACGTTTGCATAGATATCATATCAACATGAAGCAAAAAAGGTGAAGGGAAATGTCGGTGCTTTTTATTCAACATATTCGTCATTACGCACGGCAATTCACAACCACCCAAATAAGTACACAGTGAGCAGAAAAAATAAACAAATAGTGATGATTAATAAATGTGAAAATGCAAAAAAATTACAGTGAAAAACAAATGTATTCAGTCATCAAAGTTTAAAAATTATGCAGTTCTGATTCATGTGTAACAAATGTGTTTTGATTGATTTAGTATGAAGTAAGTAATCTTGACCAACTTTTTTTTCAACAATTTTATGGTATCAATTTTATTAAAGAAAACATTCAGAATTGTTCTAGACTAAGCAATTTTATTGGTTATCATCTAGGGAGTCGAGTATATCCACACACAAAAAGTGAATATGGTACAAGAGAAAGAGCTTATGCTACAATAAAGTAAACACAAATGCTATAGAAACAAAAGCAAAAGAAATATACTGAAACTACAATCTAATACTTATGCAAAGATACTGGCTCCAAACATACCACCATTAACTTTGCTGTCCAAACCAGTTTATGATCGATACTCTTGGCAGCACACAAAAATGCTCTTAATGTCATGCATTCCCGCAACTAAGCATTTGGATTTGCCAATCTCTTTACCATGAGAATGCTGCGCAGATAGTGACACTGTATTAACAAGGATAACTTTCATAGTTGTCTCAGTGACTGTTAATTCATTTTATTGTGCAATAGCATTTTGTCTGTTTTTATTAAACATTGAATGAATGAATGTATTTTTTTGCCTCCCTGGCACAATTTCACTGCTGCATAGAGCATAAACTGCAGTATCTTCTAGCAGTATGACCATACGACTCCTAAAGTAGCCGCTAAGAAAGTTAGATAGAATTCCATAACTGCTCAGTTGTTACTACCATTTTTATCATGGATGGCTGATGGGTATATACCAAAGCTTCAGTCTACACTACAGGGCACTGTCCATGTGTCTTGCCCGAGAAAAGGAACTGGCAATGGAAAACTCAAAGTAATACACAGCCAGACAACAAGACACTCAGAATACAACGTGGCTCACAGAAAATGACGAGTAATGACAGTAAGCAACCTTAATCCCATAGAAAGGCAGGAAACCCCTGGTCTGGGATGTCATCACTGCCAGCATGTTAGCTGCGGCATCATATGCAGACACTGCCGGCACTGGGATCGGACTGGTGGCTGATAAGGCAGCCACCAGAGAATCGGCAAAGTACGCAAATTTAACGGCGTCCTACATCCTCAAGCTCACTGCAGAAGGGAACCTGGGACCCCTCAATGCTTCAGCAACGGAGTTCATTAGTAATCTGGGCCAGAAAATCGGTAACCTTTTTAGTGACAATAGAGAGGCGGTAAGCTTTTATTCCAGAATATCTCTGTGACGATCCAACATTTTAACTCTGTGCTTTTGCACCATTCGTTTTGCACTGGCTGCCCAGACCAACAAATATTCCAGCTATGTTTTTAACTTTTGTTTTTCATCCGTGAGAACCATTACTACCAGGGTGAACCAAAAAATAATGCAGATAATAATGATCACAAATATCATCACCACCAAACATAGTCAATAGCACACAACGTGTCATGCAATGCACTGAACGGTAATGCAACAAAATAGATAAGCATATAAATAACGAAAGTGGCCAAACAACACAATCGAAAACCACATGGATTACACACTGCATGCACTAAGCACCATTAGTCGTAAACGCCCTTGGTCCTGAATAAATCGAGGAAAAGCTGGTGATCAATTCAATCAATGCCTGTATTCAACAAGTCAAGGAAATGTATGCACCCAAGTTTTGTCATCACTCACAATTTATCAACTGGGGGCACACTTTTCATGCGGCCATCCAAACTGCCCAAACATTGTGTCGGTCCATATGTCCTTTTATCAGAAAACTCAAAAATAAAAGACATAGAAAAACAATAATTAGTTCGAACGTTCCCAGGGTAATGGTAACACCAATTTTCAGCTCCAAAGATCAAAGAAAACAGCTGCGCAATATTTCTGGCGTGAGTGAGTTAGTAGGGTTTAACGTCCCACCCGACACAGTATAGGTCATTTCGGGGACGGCCTTTTCAGGCAGAATGCACACAAACACATAGTAATGGAACGGTAAGTTTAACCTTTATAATAAACAGAAAGTTTAACCTATACAGAAACACGAAACACAAAAATACAAAAATGATGTTAACCTAAAATTGTAAGAACTCCACTATATGCATGCATATATAATTAACATAATGGTAGTTTTAATATTTCTGGCACTGGGTCGACATATGCTGGTTGTTTTGACTTGTGGAGTACATGATTTGAGAACATCACAGCTACAAGTTCATCACAGCGGGCTGATTATGTGCACAGTTCAGGCATCTGAGGTTCTGTAGATGGATCATCTCTTTCACATACTGAGTGCTGCGTTACTCGCAATTCTCACATATCATCTCCGGCGCCTTCAGAGTTACTCTCGTAAGCTGCTTCTATATACTCACTGCAATTAAACCAGCAAAAAAATGTGACAGGACTTCTACATTTATTATGGGGCCGTCCTTCCCAGAAGGAGGCCCCATCATGTGTTGATCCTGTCCGTCTGTCTGTCTGTCTGTCCCGTGCCTCCACCTAAAGGGAAAACGAAAAGGCCTACGAATACCAAACTTGGTAGGAAGGGTCCCTGGGGCACCAGCATCCCGTGGACCAATTTCAAGGTCAAGGGGTCAGAGGTCAAGGTCACGGCGGCTAATTGCGTTAATTGCTAATTGCTATTTCCTGTATCAAGAGGTCCACTATATCAGTATGAATTTAATTCTCCTTGTTTTTCCTTTTCCTCTAACAAACAACAAACAGACCTAGAGAGCCCCAAAACAGCACGCACGTACTCAAACTGCAAGGACGGCCCCATAGTGGGCGCCCCTCAACGGATGCACCCTCTTGTTTTTATAGCCTCTCAGATGCGTTAATCTTGATAGTAAACACAACTCTAAGGCAAACTAACTAGCAAAAGATGCACGTTTACACATCTCAGATAACAACTGCTAATGCTCGGTTTTAAAGACACACTCATAACTCATATAATAAGTTAGAAATAATGTGCTCTGGTATCAACACCATGGCAACAATATAGAGAGCTGACAGCCCTTCTCCTAACATCATTACCAAATCTCTGCATAGGACATCATTTCTCCACTGTCTACCAGGTTAACTGATGTCCAGAAAGCTAACAAACTACAAAAATTAATCAGAAATCAAAACAGAATCTTTTTTTTGTTTTTCACCGTCGACATTCCAGCTATAAAATCATTCTCCCAGAAGGCAGTAGTTGTTGTCACAAAACCAAAATGCCATGAATTATAAACAAAACAGCAAAAGAGTCGTACTGTGGTAAACTCACGTGGAGTATTCTATTACTGACTCAACTCACATGTTTACTTAAAGGTCTTCAAGAAAAGTTTTGCTAATTGCCAGTGAGATAATTTTAAGACTAGATCATATTTCCGATTCCCGAATCACAAGTTTCATAGCACAAAGGGCAAATAAATATTGATGATATCTTATAGTCTGAACACATTAAAGATGGTGACGGTAACCTGTCGTCACTGAAGTCCTCATCGCTGTCTGGCATCACTTCATCCTCAATGGTTGCCTGGAGGTCAGCAATGCGTTTGAACGCAAGCTGCAGGTCTGACTGGCTCTGAGCTAATTCTGCTTCGACGTTCTCCATCTTCTTCTCCTGTGAACAGTCCAACCACGGTGAAGCATATAATTATCATGAACTGATGCAAAAAGCTCAGATTTCTGAAGTAATAAGCCTATGTGCCAACAGTGCACGAAAAACTAGATATACGACGTAGGACCTAGTAGGCCTATCGTTGCACTGTATACGTCAAACAGCAGCAACCACATCATCGATTTATTTGTATTTCTCTCTCTTTTACTTCTCGTATTCTTCTTGCTATCAGTTCCTTTAACATTAAAGTTAGGTGGCTTATCCAAAAACATCAGCACTGCTGGCTAGTGTAGCACATATAACATATCGAGGGTAGAATGGCAAAATATCCTATATGTATCTGCTGTTGACGACATTTCAAGGAAACTGGAAACACCTTTTACACCACAAACATTTCAGACATCTCCAGTGTTTTCAATGTTGTTTGAAAAGTGTCTTGATAAATAACACCCAAATTCGCTTGCTATATTTCATATTATAATAAAATAAATATTTGAGTGATATTTTGAAAAACTTTGAAGTTTGTAGCTGGGATGTTTGGCTATACACAACTGTAGGTTTGCCATTCTACCCTCGATATGTAGTGTGGTCTGTACGTCTGTCACAACTGTGCACTCTGCTAAAGCTGCTGAACAGAATGAGATGCCAATTTACATAGCTACCAAGTAACATCTTACTAAACAGCATAAATAACAGTCCCAGTCCTTCCCTCACGACAAGGAGAGATTTCGGGGTTAAACAGACAGACTAACAGATCATGTACAGTAACATATGACACAACAGTAAACAAGACAGGAGTTTCTGAATGGCACAGAGAGACCATTTCATGCTATAATAATGTTAGTAGTAACTAATTACATAAATAAAACAAGTGTGTAAAACAAAGACTATATGTCAGTAAGTAAGTAACAGAAGTTGTGAATGTAAAAAAAAGTTAGCCGAAGATAATAAAAGTAATGTTGTGACTGTCTATGCTATACAAAAATACTCTGACAGTACGTGTCATAACTCTTGACGTTGAACAATAAGTACACCTTTAGAGTGAGATTTCAGAGTCAACTGGTTGACCAGATAAAACTAGCAATCATGGGTCGAGCAAGATGTAAAACTCTACTCAGTACGCACTCACTGAGAAAAGTCCATAAAAACAGAGCTAGAAAATGCTTGTGAAAGTGCATATCTCTGCCAAGTGAATTTTTACAACATAGTAATTTAAATGCATTGTATGATCACCAAGATTCTTTCTAATAGCTATAACCACAGCACTCTCACAGCACACGTTGCTGCTGGTGACGTCGCACACAATATATAGTCTGTGGATGATGTAATGACGTCATTACTGTTATGACATCATGCCGATGCCGCTGTACTGTGAATCATCATGATGTGCACAGACAGACAGAGAGACAGAGAACAGTGATAACTTAACTGCTGCCAGTTCACTATACTCACTTATGGTGATGATAATAAAAATGTCAGTAGGTAAATAAGTGTTGACATACCATACCTTGCTTGTGTTAAGTATGTGATAAGAGTGTTGATAAGTAAGTAAGTGTCAACAGACTGTGTCCAGCTTGCGTCGAGTACTGTAAAAGCAAGAAAATGTCATTGCGTTGAGTGTGTGATAAAGTGTCAGAAAGTAAGCAAACATCAACAGACCAGATCCTGCTTGCGTTGTGCTGACTCAGAATCCTTGCGTCGAACGTCGGCGAGTTCTTCCTCCAGATCACGCACCTGACGCTGCAGTCTGCGCATCAGTTCCTGAGTCCGAGATTCCTCCGTCTTCACACTCAGCCGGTCCTCTGCCTCAGTGTCCATCTGCTCCTTCAGCCGACTCAGCTGTGTCTGATAACAACGATAACAATAATAATTTGTATTATTCTCTATTATAAGGCAGCACAAAGCAACACTGTACACAATAACATACATAGACGAAAATAACTTTTAAAACCATGAGCATAATACTTAGCAAAAATACACTATCATTACCATCCATCTGCTTCTTCAGTCAACTCAGCTGAGTCCACAGTACAACACAATAATTACAGCAACAAAAATAGTACACCAGTTACTACTGGCATGGAATCGTTCACACCAATGCCATGCTTTGTTGTTTTAGAGTCAGAAGCCAGCATAAAAAAGAAAGACAGACAAATGGATGAACAAATGGAGAGGCAAGACCGCAAGACATAGATGACCTAATAAGATAATCAGATAATAAAATAAATATAAATACCAAAACAATGAAAAACCATACACACAACACTTGGCATGAATAGCTACTATCAGTTCCCGGAGATAACTTAAATACAGTGGCCAACCATTTCATTTTCAAATCTAGAGGAAATTAAAAAATTATACACACTACACAGTATACATGCTACTTTAACAACCAGAGGACATCAAGAAACTTTTTGTGTCTCTGCCCTGCTTGCTACATATATTTACTATGCACTGCGTATGAACAAAACAACTATGAGATGAAAGTTCAATTTCAGTTTTAATACAAAACAACAAAACAACTATGAGTTGAAAGTTGTGGTTACCTCAGCACGGCTACGTGCAGTCTGCTCAAAGTCAAACTTTGCCTCCAGATCTCGGACTTTCGCCTCAAGCCGAGTGACGACCTCGTTGTCAACGGTGGAAGTCTGCAGGTAGTCAATACGACTCTGAAGTGACGCGGCTTCCTCTGTCAACTGTTCTTTATCACGCTGGAGGGTCTCTATCTGCTTCGACTGCTCTTGGAATGTGATCAGATCGACTGAATGCTACACGTACAAACAACAAATGCCAAAGTCGTTTGCCAGTGAAGGCACTGCTTCAAACGCGTTATCTTCGGGAATGAGAAGTCATATGCAGTCAGAGATGGTGCATTACCACAGTGCCGTGGCTCTCATGCTGGTTTGGCTGCAACTTGCAGAGCAAATTTTGGTAGGGGAGTGTGGGTGTTCTAAGCCTCAAATCTGCCTCTCCCGAATAGGAAAATAGGACCCCTGTCTGCTGCCAGATAAATACATTGCCAACTGTTGTGACAGACCAATTGCCAAATCTTCCTATCTCACAAACCAGGGCCCTGTCTAACACAATGCTACTTGGGTCCATGCAAGTGGTCCTGCAAAATCGCATCTTTTTCTGTTCAACCACTTTAGCACAGTGCAAGCTGTGATCGCAGACAGATGGACCACATTACAGTCACAGCAGCTGCAATAGCTGAATGTCTAATAATTACAGTGTAGCACTGCAGCCTGGTAGTGCATAACATTGTTTTCACAGTACTAGTGTGTTCAGCGCATTAGAGGTTTTGACGAAAATGCGCTATATAAATTTACATTTGACATTTGACATTGATAAAACATCGACAATCAGTCAGTAGAAAAACTGTAGCCATCTAACTACTCATAATGACAGTGAACACAGGGATGCACCTGTTGTACAGCAGCTTTGAATTTCTTCATCAATTCATCCACCTCCTCATCATTCTCTTCCGTTCTACTCTGAAGCTCGTTCTTCTCACGACTGAGAACTGAACATTTCTCCTCGACCTTTACAGACACAGACGACTGACAACTCAAAAAGAACATCCACAATGTAATTGCTATGCGTTTAAACAACTTATGTACACTGTAAGGAAGTAAGTAAGTAAGATCATTTAGAAGGCGCAATTTCACAAGAGCCACAATGTGCCGTGCTCTCAACGCCCGAACAAAAATGTCTTTAAATGCCGTTTAAACTGTTCAAAGTTAATGTCACTTTGTCTCAGATGAGCTGGCAGACTGTTCCACAGCCTAGGACCTGCAGCAGCAAAGCATCCGTCTCCATAGCTGCTGCAGGTCCTTCTGACGACACTGTGCCGGAAATAGATGTTTCAGGTGTTAATACAACTAAAATTTACAACAATAACTTCCACTTCTACTACAGTGCTATAAGCTACTACTGCAGCTACCACCAATTTTACTAGTAGTTGATGGTTCGAATACCATAATTTCACTGCTGCTAACATTTCAGCACCGATAATTTGTAGAAGAATCTGTCACAAGCTGAATGACCATCTGTAGCACTATCCCAGCAGTGAAGCTACATCAAAACTACAGTGTCTCAAAAAAATCAAGGCACTTTTATTTCTTGTATAGCTCCGTGAAAGACTGGCTGATTTTAATACTTTTTGGTGTGCAACATCACAAAGAAACTTGATCTAAACAACTATAGTTATGCCCACCTCACCTTAATACTACCGCTACACTACCTTGTGAAAAGCAGAAGTCGTAGTTTGGACGTTTACAACAAAGAATTCATACTGGGTAGTGAATGCATCAGCTCAGAAAAGATTACTGAATAGCAACAAAAATGAGTAATAGTTATTATTTCTCAAAAAGTCACGTATCTCACACCACAACATCTTTAATACAGCCTGTGCTCAAAATGTCTGCCTCCAGCACAAACGCAAGCGCACAAATGTTGACGTAACTTGCCAACAGTCCGTTCAATAACTGCCTGACTCAGAGCAGCCCACTTGCGGTTGATGCATTGTTTCAGATTGTCAACGTACGATCTTAAATGCATGTGATTAATGTTGAATAAGCAACAATGAGTAAAAGATTTTCAATGATTTGTGGTCTCAATGGCTTTTATGAGCCAACACATGCACTACTCAGTATGAATTCATTGTTTTAAATGGGCAAGCTACGTCTTCTGCATTTCGCAACGTACCGTAGCAACAGCATTAGAATGAGATAGGCAGGTATACGGTTGTTTACATCAAGTTTTTTTCGCGATGTTGCATGCCAAAATTATTAAAATCAGCCAATGTTTCACGGAGCTATTCGAAAAATAATAGTGGCTTCGTTTTTTGGGGTGATGCAGTGTACTATTAGACTGCATCAGGAACACACACAAACACAACACACCCGTTACTGACCTCCTGTTTGGCCTTGGACAAAGCCTCAAACTGAGCCTGAAGTTCATGCATCTCTTGCTCCATGCCTTTACGTGCTTTGATAGCAGCAGCCGTAGCCAGCTCCGCATCCTCCAGCTACGGAACACAGCATCACTCAACATATACAAACCAGACAAATATCTCAGCTCAGTGCTGACATATCATGCAGCCATCTGCCTAGCTATATGCTACACTGAGTGAGTAGTTTCTTAACGGCACATCAGCACAAAATAGGCCATTCAGTGCCATACGTGGTTAAAATTAATTAAAAGCATTTAATATATATGTATTAAAAGCAAAGTTAAAATACTTGAGATCAAGGCCATTAAGCTAATGTAAAAACAACATTATATACGACTGTAAAAGTTGACATCTTTAACATAAGCAATGATGTTGCGAGATGCAACATTTTCAAAAACGTCCTTGAGTGTGTCCACTCCAAAATATCTCTGACGTGCTGCACTGTAACGGGTGCAGTCTACCATATATCCTACACTGCGCAACTCTAACCCTAACCCTAACCTCTGACCGATTAACTAAAAACTGGCACACCGATTAGGCCTGTCAGGAAGAAAGCTCACACAAATTCTGGTTTTATTCTACATCATTGTCGTTGCTTGACAAACTGTGTCATGTAATAAAAGTAACACACCAGTCAATCACTGCATAAATGAAAAACTCCAGATATCCATTAAAATTTATAAGTACCATATGCAAAAGTATTATCTGTGTGGTTCACTGTCACAGTGCATCTTAATCCCTAAACAGGTATCAGCCAGGCCTTGGTTCAGTCCCCAAGCAAACTGAAAAATCTGCTTCAGATTTCAGAACTGCTTACACAAATGTTTTTCGATTAGTTTCTCAAAATGGCAAGAAGATTTGACGATCTCCTCCATAATCTGCTGAAACTGTAGCATTATTGCAGTTTACAAAAATGCATATATATACTTTATTAATATTTAATTATCATGTCTCAGGAGTTTAAACAGCTCAACAATGATGGTGAGGAGAATAATTATTTTTTTCTCATAGCTATGACTTAGGCCAGTACCTGGTTGCGCAGCTGTTTAACGGTGGTGCGGCTTCCAGCTGCATCTCGGTGTTTCTGCAGCATCAGTTGAGCATCTTGCAGTAGAGCCTTTGTACGCCGCAAATCACGACGTAACAAGTACTCAACATCTGCACAGAAAATTACACAGAATACACCTAAATGATAAGAAATAGACAACTTTTAAAGTTACATGTTCCCACGTGCTCTCCCTCATCACTTCTCAAAAAGGCCAGAGTCACACAGATAATGCAATAAACTTGCCATTCAGCAGAAAACATTACAATAACTAGAAATTAGCAGTCAGAGACTGCAGACCTCCGCCAACGCCATGTTGTTCGCCAGGTGGCAGCACCATATTCGGTTTGGCAGCGGTTTCGCTTATGCCCCATTTAAAGCAATGTTAACGAAAATTTCAAAGTTTCCGGATCACCTCCATAATTGAATCACTTGTAGTTTTTGCCATTCCCGACATTCCCTGAAAATTTCAGAAAGATACTTCCATAACTTTTTGAGTTATCTTGGTCACACACAGACAAACTCTGGCAAAAACATAACCTTTTTGGCGGAGGTAACCAGTTGTGAAAATAACAAAAATCATACACCTGATGCTGAACACAGAAAGTTATTATGAGCTATTATCCGATATTTGTAAAATTATGATGAAGTAAACAAACCTCTGTCTCGGGCGGGTTTCTGTTCACTGATTGTCTGCATCTGTCTTTCAATTTCTCTCTTCTCTCGCTGCAGTTTCTGCCGTTCATCATGCTCCTCCTCCAACTGCGTCTCCAGTGTCCGCAACTGACAACAGCGCATTCCAGCGCTAATAAAGAAATGTTAACACGCTAAACAATTAAACACAATTAAAACACCAAGACTGAAAATGTCAATGCAGTGACAAAAATAAACACAACTACACATGTTGTTTCTCAGCCGGAATCGGTTTATCGCAGGCTTCATTAACAGCCAGCACCTTTAACCAACTAGCCGCTATGCTGGCAGTCCTGTTAATAAGGCCTAATACTTATATGCTGCACTCGCTGTTTCTTCCCTGTTGATGACTTGTAGTCAGCCATCATCAATACACATTAATCCTACTCGTGGACAAATGGCCAGACTTTGGTGGCTTGGTCCAATATCAAGACAGTGCTATTATGCTATTAAGATGAGTGAGTGACTAAGGTTTAACGTCCCACCTGACACAGTACAGGTCATTTTGGGAATGACATTTCCAGGCAAAATGCACACAAACACATAGTAATGGAACGGTAAATCTAACCTTTACAATAGAGAAACAGCAAGTTCAACTTTTACAGAAACACAAAAAGACAAGCAAAACCTAAAAATGTAAGAACTCCATTATACGTGTGCATATGTAATTAACAATAATGGTAGTTCTAATAATCTTCCCTGTTATCCTCCAAACAGTCATTAATTTCAGAATGCTGGAGGCCAGGGTTTATGCTATTAAGATGAGAAGCAGCCTACCTTCTTCTGCGTAGAAGCTTTGACTGTTTCCATGTCGAGTTCTTTCTCTTCCAATTCCTTGGCATGCTGCTGTCTCAGTCGTTCTTGACCCATCTCCAGTCTCAACTTAGTCTACCAGATAACATCAACAGTGCTTTTACAGAGCTCTGCATTAGCTACAGTTGCAGATGTGAGGTTGTCTGTCTGTCATGTGGCACAGTTTTGTGTCAAAACAATGCAAGCTAAAACAAAATCTTCACTGTCAGTTTGTGAAGGACATTGCTTGCTAAATCTCTAACATTCATCAAGAAATTTATGAGCATTAATCCAGATTAACAGATGTAAAACAGAAGCAGAAAAAAGTGATTTTCTGCCTATAAGTTGGTGTATCTAAGAAATGGCGGACTGCTGACCTGTTCAAGCTGCTGTATTGTTCCCGCCTGCTCGTCGAGCTCTTCTTCCTGATCCTGAACTTTGCGCTCGAGTTCATTCTTAGCTTGACGTAGCTTCATCACCTGACACACATGCATACACTCACTCACTCATTCACTCCAGGAAAGGTAAAGGTAAAGGTTGTCAATTTGTATAGCGCATCACCGCGAGCATGCGCACGCCTCTAATGCGCTTTCATCACTAACCAAAGCCGCCAGCCACACGGCCACTGTGTGCAGCCTGCAGACACAGGCTGGCGTAGCGGCCGTCTAGGCAACCCCAGTCAGCTGTACCAAGGTCCTCACCTTCCGTAACTCATGTGAATAAGTTACTACTCATTTTACTGTCCCACAGAGGGTAGAAGGCTGAGTCGATCTAGCTGGCAGGCTTCGCACCGAGATGGTTTACCTGCCCGCAGGCAGTCACCCATCGCAGTACTAACCGGGCCTGGCATAGAGTAACTTCGTTTCAGCCGAAACATGCTACCAACTACGCCATGCCACCAACCAGGACCATTGTTAATCAATCAATAAATCATTCATTCAATTAACTGCCATCGACTGCTTACCAACGGGATACAAAAATAAATTATAAAAATACAATAAAATACCAATCAACTTAATCAAGCACCAAAAGCTAGAGTTACCTCCTTGTCATCTTTCTCAGCCGCCGACATTTCCAACAACTCTTGCTCCAGCTTCTTTATCTTCTCTGCCTGCATCTCAGAGTCCATCTTCTGCCCCTACATACCAGAGACAACACTGTCCATCAGCGTTGCACAGAGCTCAGCATAAGAATATCACTGCGAAACATATTTAACACACAATTTACCATTAAGGCAGCAAACTGCCGCAAAAAACTATATTATACACTTCAGCCCACATGGCTAATACACATACCTACTCACAAACTCTTAGTTCAAGATCTAAGTTAATCATCATTCAACTGACTCACTGTATGGCGTGGGTTACCAAATAATGCACATTTGCGAATTTAGTTTTAGTTCAGTTCAGTAATGGAATTTCTGTTCATCTATTCTCACAGCAAAGCCATAGCAAACGTGCTAAGATAGGTTAATGCCACAGGCCCTGCTAAACAGCTCAGTTTTAAGACGACTGCAGAAACCAAGAAGATAATGCGAATAAGTCTTGGAGAATCACTGAACAAAGAGTTCCCCCATTGGATGCTCTTCCAGGCACCTGACTAACAGCACGAAATCGCAAGAGCATTAAGTTCAAGCTTCATATGAATCTGACCATCCTGCAAAAATCAGTAAGATATTCAATCAACGAGTATGGCCATATGCCGGACTCTACTCACTTTAAGTTCCTGGTCGGCTGTGTATTTCTCAGCTGCAAGTTCGTCTCGCTCTCGCTGCAACTTGTCTCGAGACTGTTTCTCTGACTTCAGCGCATCATTCACTTTGGCAAGCTCTGCATCAAACCTTAGCAACACATTGCCAACTGATGTGATCCAGTTACAGAAACATGCTGCAGCAATACTGTCGGACAAGATCCATCCAACTGCTAAGACTTCTGGCCATTATTTCTCAAATACAATTATGACTCAGCAAACTACACTTGAATTCAAAGCATCACAAATCATTTCTTGACATTATCTATTCCTAAATATATAGGGCTGCCAATTTATCTCAGTTAGTGCAAATATGCCATAATGCAGTTCAGTTTCGCAAGCCAAAAAATTTTATACAACAGCGACAAAAGCAAGGATAATGTTTTTATATATATAAAAAATCAAGGAATGAAAGGTCACTAAAAGCACATAAACAGAAGCACAAAGACAGGGTGGACTCACTTCCTTTGTTTCTTCTCGAGCTCGGCATTACGTCCGACATGTTCTTCAAGGTGAAGGCGCAGATCAGCCATGTCCTGGTTGCTACGCTGCAGCTTGCGCCGAGTGTTGACAAGCTGACGATTCAAGTCTTCATTGTCAGCCAATGACTCGGCCAACTGTACACATGTTCATATGTCACCAACATGATCATCAGTTTACACAATGAGTAGCACAACAAATCAACAATACATCATAACTTTGTCCACGTACATGCCAGACACTGACAATTTTCTAAAAATCTTTCACCGATAAGAATCGATAGAAATCCGCAACAAAGAGAACACTAAAGAATCAGCCAAATGTCTATGTACATAACTGGTATAACCATCAAGTACAAACTACTTTTACTGTTGACTTAATCAAGCTACTTTTTAAGACCTACTGCAGTTTATGCTGTAATAACCATCAATACAAGAAATCTGAGCTAATGCTCATGAGATGCACGAGAGTTTATAGCAGTTCCTGTTTGCAAGTAATCTTGATCCATCTCGATCCATTTTGTAGCAGTTCACTCTTTTGCAGCCAAAAATCGCCAAAAATCACTAAAAACCCCTATTTTTAGGCTTCAAGGTCAATCAATGTCAGCTCGTCACCAGTGACTGTTATGTTAAGCAGCATGTCTGTGCCTGTCTGCAACCATTTTCATGCTAGACAAGCCAACATCAAATCAATAACCACTTTTTAGAGGGGTACCCCTCTTTGACACCCGCGTGCGCACTGCGCAGACTTCCTTGAACCTAAAGGGTCTAGGCTTGGATTGCTAGAATCTACATTCAATGCTGAAAATTTCATATGCAGTCTTGGTCTTTTGTCTTGGTCTAACTCCAGCCATTTCGACGCAATTCACTCTTGAAATGCGTGTCGCAGCCCTAAATCGCAAAGAAATTCACTAAAACCCCCTACTGTTGGGGGGTTCAAGGTCATTCAAGGTCATCGAAGTTGACATTCCTAAGAAGCTCGTCGCCAGTGCTTGTCTGTGCCTATCTGCAACCATTTTCACGCTAGACAAGCCAATAACGGTAGAATAACCCTTCTTAAGGGGATACCCCTCTTTCTCCTCTCATTCGTGGGGACCCCCTTCACTCAGTGGCATGAGATTTTGTCACAAAATGCTAGAGACTTTAAGCTATCATACGGTAAAAACCCGAAGTCTCTATCTCACCTGGGCTCCGATCGGTATCGGGATGTGACTGACACCAGGACAGACGGACAGACACCAGGACAGAATCACCGTAGCTAATATGCGCTATAGCTGCTAGCTCTTGCATGTACCTTACCTTACCTTACCTTACCTCCAGGGTGGTCAGGCTCTTACACCTGCCCAGCGCTGAGGCCGTATCAGCTCGGCCCAATGCGCATCCCGAACGTAACCACAAGATTACAGGTAGTGGCTATAAAGCCATAGATGGCTATGAAGCCATAAACAGACGGCTGTAAAGCCGTAAATAGACGGCTGTGAAGCCGTAGTCGGCTGCGGAGCCAAAACTAGCACAAAAGCACTGGTAACGTGCAGCAATCTGCTCTCACGTTTTGGTCAGCGCTTAGTCAGCTCATCACCTCCAGATTTTAGAAATCTTTCGGGTCATCAATGCAAAGCCCCACCACCATGACAAGGTGGCTGACCACGGTGGGGCTCTTGCATGAAATAAAAACAAAATATCTGACATAGAAAGCAAAACAGAACTAAAACAAACTGGAAAATTACATTTGTTTCCGGCATATTTTCGAAAGACATAATTATGGCTGGAAAAAACATTTACATGCTTCTATTATGAATGTAAGAACTAACTGTAAATATTCCCAAGCCAACCATCGACCAAAATAGATATGGCTCAGCAGCATAACGTGACTAAGCACCTTTCTGTCAAGCAGTTTCTTGGCAGCTTCATGTTCTTCTACTGCCTCTTCATGCTGGCGTTCAAGTTTCTTCCGGGAGTATTCCGCCTCACGACGCATGCGCTCGAGCCGCTCTCTCAATCCACTGTCTGCGTCTGACGTTTCACACACCACAAATCACACACTCAATCAGTTAATCAATAATTGTTTAATAAAATGCATTGACAGAATTCACAGTGCATACACACATAATTGGCTGAATCGGATTAAACATGATGAAACACACCACAACTGTTTGTAAAATTTGGTAATACAGAAACAAAACTAGAAATTTGGGGCAAAGCCCAACAAGAGTCCGATTGGGGGGGGGGAATTTAG
>Ga0209367_1004115_pt1 | contig 20000 bp, 15 predicted proteins | sample WorMetLIZISLAND2_FD_187412 | JGI IMG/M metagenome (GOLD analysis project Ga0209367, IMG submission 187412) | Marine gutless worms symbiont microbial communities from Max Planck institute for Marine Microbiology, Germany - Olavius geniculatus... ...
GTGCTTGTTATGATAAGCTGCATGTATATACCTATCTGCAACCGTTTTCACATTATTCGAGCCAATAACGGCAAAATGACGTCTTTTTAAGGGGGGTACCCCTCTTCGACGCCCTCGTTCGAGGGGAACCCCTGCACCCAGTGGCATGAAATTTTGTCACGATAAACTAGAGACCTTGGGGCAGTCCATGGTAAAGATTTCGTGATCCTAGCTTGCACCGTTTTGATACAGCTCACGAGTGTGACGGACGGACAGACGGACGGACGCCCAGACGATGGCAAAGACGCGCGAAGCATTCTGCTTTCGCGCGTAAAAATCAGCAGATTTTAATTTTTTTTGGCAAAAATACTTGTGATACAACTGGCTATTAAATTATTTTTCAAGTTTCCACCCCATCAACGTCTGCTTTTGCACTACCTGGGGAAAGCAGACCAAACATAATACGTGTTAGAATAAATAAAAAAAACGTCAATAAATTTCTTTTATCTATCCAAATCTGTGGGCCCCAACAGCCGGTCTATTGCAAAATTTGACTGTCATGCAGCAGTGTCTCTACCAAATAACGTTCAGGAATGTTTATGAACTTAATTTGCGACTGGTAAAGCCTGGATTGGTCTAACGCAGAACATTATCGACATTGCTGTCAATGAATAGAAAAAGCATCTCCATGCTTATGTTCGCATAATGGGCCGGCATTTTAAGCAATTTTACTGTAGGCAGTTAAAAAATGGACGACTAAATAAAATGTCAACCAAAAAGTCAGAAATGTGAACAAAATGTGTTTTTATGTGTTATGTTGATTACGTAATCACACCGCATTGGATAAAAAGTAATATTTTTTTGGTTCTGTTTTCCCAGGTAGTGCAGATACAGACATTAAGCGAGTTAAGAAAACGAATGGCCTTTTAATGGCCAGTTGTCTCAGAAATATTCGTACCAAAAATTATTAAAATCTTATAATCTTTCTGAAAGTTACAATCAAAAATGTCGGAGATGTTTTTTGAGACACAGTATAATGTTGCAAATAACGAGTGATCGCATGGAGCAACGCGTCAAGAAACTAACTTTCGATTCCATGCGCTGAAGTAAACATGCTGCGGACTAGCGGCGACAGTGTAAGGTTGAACGTCGTCGTCTGCTTGATACAGAACGCTGATGAACGCACTGGTCAAGTTGATAGCAAGAATACGAGCATCGACAGTGTCTGTCGCGTACAGCATGCCGTCTGCAACAAACACAGTTCAACAACTAAGCCGAAATTCTACTTGAATTTGTCGCAAATGTGTTGCACAGCACGTCCTACAAGAAGATGTACCACAAATTTGCAACAAACTGAAACCAGTGGAGTTTGTGATTTAAGCTACACTCGTATCTGTACGTGTCGTAGCAGTCGCCCTTCTCTTGGTCGGCGGAACTGAGAACACCATTTCCAGCCCGATATGTTTTCACCGTCGACTAATGAACTAATTTTAACAATTTTTTTTCGATTTAAATATCAGCAAAAACGACGTAGAGCTTATATTTATAATATATTTATGATGTATATTTATTTATACGACGTATATGTATGATAAAGTCGTACAATAAAGTACAAAATAAAAAAAACATCATTAATGCCTAATGCCTTTAATGCACAATCAATCTGCATAACATACGACATTGGCAAAACACATCATAAAATGCATTCCGGAGTGCTGACCTATGCTGATTCATATTTTCGGATGCCGCAAAGTAATTCCGAGAAAAAACGACGTTAAATTTACCGTGTGAAATGTCAATGTCTGTAACGTTGCCGAGACCAGTAACCAATACGCGTATGTCAGACCCATCATCTGCCGAGTACTTAATCACGCCAGTTTCAGCCCAGTAAATCGTCCTGTGCAATTGAACACTTAATACTCCAGTCTTACATATTAACAAATTGTTTGCTCGTGCTTAACCTAGATATTTTATTCGCAAAATAGCCTGACGCAGTAAAGCTAAAACAAAAGGGATAATTCAGCAAAAAAATCGGACACTACACTAGCGCACACACAGTTGATTCTTTCCTTTAATGAGCCAATTTGTTTAGAGTTACTGCAAGTTAGGATGGGTCACCGTCACCAAGAAAAACCTTTTGTGATCGCTGTATGTGCCAAAATATGGCTGTGGATAAACATGATAAAGTGTAGGCAGACCATGACTATTTTTCAACAACGCTGGGAATTTTAAGGCCACAGCAGGCCTACTTTTTACAAACCGAGTTATTCAACAAACAACACCAAAGCACTAACGCACAAAAACAGTCGTCAGTCTCTTGGTCTACGGATGTTACAGCGGCGACAACACAGATATTTACAACTACGGAGACAAAAAAAATTAGAACAAGCAATATTTATTTTAAAAAAAACTAAAAAAACAGTGATTGCTGACAAAAACAACTAAAGCCAAAACTGTACAGCTTAAAGACTATAAAAACTAAATAAGAAGCCTACATAGTATACTGATAAAGCAATTAACGGATAATCCGAGCGACAGCTGAATGGACATGTAGAACGTGTCATAATATATACCTGTTGTGCGGGTGTGCGGCGATGGGTAAAGGTTGGTTAAGTCTGGTGATGATTGGTCGTGGTGAAGTGTCCGACTGAAGCACATCATCAATCACACTTATCACTCCGTTCTGCCAGTCCGTGTAGTACAAGCGCTCAGTCACCTCGCTGAACGTCAACCGGTCCGCCGCACTTCCTGTATACGTTGTGAAAATAGGTCAACATTTGGCAAAAATATGGCCACAAATTTAGTGTCTTGTTTTTTTTTCATTTTTAAAAGCTGCATTGCGGTTTTGCAAGTCAGTACAGGCTTTTAACTCGAAAGCTAAAATGCGTAAAGTAAGCAAAATAACGTAAACGTTTTTCAGCGAAAAAGTAACCAATGTGTTAAGTTAAAAGGTCAAAGGTTAGGGTTACGGTTAACATAGTGAAGCTGTAGGCTTACTGCTGCATAATATGTCGGCACTGAGCCGAGGCTTTTTTCCGGTTTTTGACTGAAAATGTGCGAATAAAAACAAGAAAATTCACATATCAATAAACCTGTCGGTAGTGTGACAAGAACGCGGTGCTGGTCGGTGTTAAAGTGGCTGGAGAGAATGCGTCGAGCGCTGGAGTCAATCCAATAGACGATCGCCTGCTGGGCAGACACTGAGACACTGACCGGAGACTGAGCATCAGTCGGCATCGGCACTCCGCGTACACTCAGCCAGGACGACTGCACGTCACCGGTGTACTCGTACTCGTACGAGTCAGTGCTGGTCGCAGGCAGTTGGTAGACTGCCTTGTGATAGGGGTCACTGAACAGCAGAAACGACTCCGACATCAGATCTACATGACACATTATGATACATACGCTCCGGTAACAGACATGCGGAAGTTCACACGTCATTCGTCTATCAAGACAACGATGACAAATATACGCTAACTGTCCGTTTGTCAGTGCTTGGGTAATGGGCAGGTTTGCATGTGGATCAGATTTATGCCGTACTGTACTGTCAGCAGATTTTTATCGTAATCAGGATACTGATAAAATGACAACAGTAAGAAACAGACTGAAACAGTGCAACTCGTGCTATACGCAAAACGTTAAACAGTAGCTTCTGTGAGCTTGTACTTGAAATCAAGCAGTGATGGTAACTAAATTGTTTGCTAATTGACTTAAGTCAAATTACCGCGAAATGATCTTCTACTCTTGACTTATTGCACTTACAAGTTATCAGTGCCGAGTTATACTGACCGGTATCGCAGGAGCGTTGATCAGCGGGGTTGAGCGTGAATCCGATGGCGCAGCTACAGCGACTGACGTCAGCGGTCTGATGCCGTGCTGAGATGCAATGATGTTGACAGACTGAATCCATCGACTTACATCCAGCTGACACCCAGCACACATACAACTGATTTATTTTTGATTCCAACCTCCTACTAAGCAGCATTAGTAAGTGACATAATAATCTCCAATAATAGATTAGTAAACTTGCAATAGTGGCACTTAAACGAAGTAGTTTGATGCACAGTTTAAAAATTATCCTTATTAACTAATTATTCTTAAAATTTAAACAAAATATAAAATATCATTTAGTATATGGTAGAAGTATTTTGCACAAAAATTAAACTAAGCACTATTTTAGCATTTTAGACGAAAATATTGAACTTAAGCCTACATGTTTATTTATGAATGACACTAAAACGTTATGTTTTTTTGCACCAATGTAAAACGTGGCTACATATATAAGCAAAAATTGTTTTGCTTAAAAAACAAAAAAGTTTTAACGATCAAACCACATACTTATACTAGTTACTACTAACATTTTTGCTGTAAAGCCGAATTCAGTTTGCATTTAGCAAAATTTTAAAATATAATTATTGTCCAAGAACGAAAACATTGCAATTAACGTTGGTTTACGTACAGGACACATTCGGCTGCAGATATTTGTGAAGAAGCAGAACGGAGTATGTGTCATGGTGAACAGGAACAACTGAGTTTGAAGTGTTGAAGTTGACATTCAGTGGGCGAACTCCCGTAACTGCATCGACAACGAACTGTAATGGACTAGATCGCTGTGTCCATGTTATATAGCTCTGAAACGAACAGCGGTAAAATAATAATAATAATAACAGTGCTCATAATTTTAACTGATGTCGGCCGATTTTACATAATGGCTTAGTGTATGTTTGGCACAAATGTGAAAACCAAATCAAAACAAACTTTTTTGATACGTAGTGTAGCCTACGTAATATTTCAGTGCCATCATAATTACTATAATTTTAATTTTTAATATATCCTCTGTGAACCAAGCGATGTAAAAACAAAATTCCCCCCCAGAAAAATATAGTTTTTAAGTCTCAAATTATTCGAACCTGGAAAACGGTAACGCCGTAGAGTTGGGCTGAGGGATGGAGTGACACCAAAAGACGTTTGTGTCGCGTCTCCAAATCACAAGATAAAATCGTCCCCCTATCGCGATCTGACCAGAATAAACTAAAGCAAACAAATGCGGCAAAAATCATTAAAAAAACTTGTGAAACACATTTCATTTTATATGCGACTTTTTTTCACTATGAAGACACGTAGGCTACTTCAAATGTCCAGTAACGTAACATCAACGCATGCGTCTTAAGGCCTATATCAAATAAACAGCACAGTACAACAACAACAAAATGTCATTTAAATCAAAATTATTTTTTAAAAACTAAGCAAAAAGTTACGAAAACGGCAAATAAAAAGTCCTACAGACCAAAACCACATTGCATAAGGGTAAAACTACAATTCAGAGAGTCACAAATTAAACACAGTATAGACATAAATCAATCTGCAATCAAAAGTCGGACACTATATTACTTGTCTGTTCTGTAATGCCAACAAAGAATTCACATACGAAACAAATTGAAACAGTCTTTTACAGTATCACGCCATTAATCTTTATTATTGTCTCAAAACTATCTGTGCTGTGAGACACTGCTATTGATCGGATTCATCAGTAAATTAGTGATGCACGTGTGTATAAACCTGCGCGTTCTGACGTCGATGACAATGTCTTGCACGCCAGTGGCATCATCATTGTGATCATCATTATGAGCTGTAGTGGGGCTGACGTCAATAAACTGTTGTATGTTATCAGCGGCAGTAGTGACATCTAGCGTCGTTCTGTGAATATATCGAGCTGCGTCACTGGTGCCGCCAACGCTCCAGTACAACATCCTGCACGTGCCAACAGCAGACAACAGTGCTACATTCACAACACTACAGGCAGATAACTAACTAGAAAGTCAGACCAGTGTCGCCGCCCGCCGTTAGCTGCACAACCCTAATCTTAACCATAACCTTAGAACTCAAAGTCAAAATTGGCACAAACAAACACATACACATACAGGTTACTCCTGCCGAGGCAAACGTTTACACAATTTTGGTAGCGTTTTTTGTTTTCCAGTTAAGAGTCCGTATAAAACAGGCGCACAAAAGACGGACGGACGAGCAAGATTCATACTGCAGCCTACGTGAGTGTAAACTTACTACCTAAGTGTAAACCTGACCAGTTATTATTTTCCAGTTATTTTGGCATAACAGCATCATATCACAGAACATTAGCGTTAAGCCGACTACAGTAAGCTACAATAAGCTACACTAACCCTTCGACGGGGTCGATGGCGAGTGATTTTGGTTTGACAAGTCCTGTGAGTAGAAATGCGTGATATCGTCCGTCGAGTTGACTGTACATGATGTGACCGAGCTCCATATCTGACCAGAACACGATCTCGTCCTCCCAGTGAACTGCCAACCCTGCCACCATGTTGTGACATTATGCATAATTACTAAACAATGATCCGTCTTTCACCAAATACAGATCTTGGAATAAACTCTAATTTCCTCCAAGTGATATTAATAACTCTGGAAAGTTTCCTGATGATCTTGCTGCAAGACAAACAAACTGATTAAACATGAGATAATGTGTGGTAAAAAACGTGAAAATGATCCAAAATCCACGAAAAAAAATTGAAATCGCGTCGTGAAAACTACCAAATTCCTTTTTGGGTCATGCACAAACTCAGCAACATTTTATCAAGAATCAGCTATAACTGTTTTAGTAATAAAACTCAAATAAAGAAACACGCTGACTAGCCCAACGTTCACGTAGATCCAGACACTGTAAGCGAGCATTCTACCTTCGACGTGAGGCTGCTGTACGGTGAGTTCTGTGACGTGTTGCCATTGGTTGTGGTTAGTTCGGTAGATGACGCCAGTGTCGGTATCGCTGAAGTAGACAAGTGCGTGTTGTGTATGTGTGGCCAGTGCTTGGACTCGTGCACGCTCTGACAGCACTACACGCCGCCACGCTCTGATGTTGTCGGAGTGCCGATCATCTATGACGACGTCCACCAACACCAGCGACGAGCCGACGCTGTACACGTATGCCGGGTCACTTGCTGAACAGTTCCACATAGACAACACGAAATTACTGTGAGGCGGTGCTCTATGCCAGTGTTCAGCGACTTGGCTAAGCTTTGCCTTACTCGATCTAGCGAAAAAAGAGCAGAAAATGGTAAACCGACCTCGGCAGGAGTAATTGGTGGCGTAGCATAGTGGTTAGAACGTCGGTCCTGGCCCGGCGAACTTTCCCAATCTTGCGCTAGACTGGTAGATTGCCGTGTGACCACTTTGTGGGTAAAGCGTCCGCTATCAGTCAACCAACAAGGCCAACTCAGCCTGCCATCCCTCCGGGGTCGGTTAAATGAGTAGTAACCCATTATATGCGTTACGGAAAGCAAGGACCTTGGTACAGCTAACTAGGGCTGCCTGGCCTGGCCGCTGCGCTAGCCTGTGTTTGCAGGCTGCACGCAGTGGCTAAGCGGCCGGCGGCTTTGGTCAGTAACGAAAGCGCATTAGAGGCGTGTATACGTGACGATGCGCTATACAAATTGACGTTCTTTACCTTTTGACCTTTTACGCTTGTATAATGCTAACCGGAAGTCAAAAACGTGCATTAAACGGTGCGTAGCTCGCGTAAACACGGCTTTATCTGATTCGCTGATGTCAACACTTAGAACGCTATCCACTGAAAAGGGGACTTTAAAAAAATTAAAAATAAGTGAATGGCGTATGCGCATAGCTAGGCGGACGGCCGAACAATATGTTGGAACTGGTCCGACATATTTTTCTAGTTTTAGACACACGTTTTTGCGGCCTGACGCCTACGTCTATGAGGCAGATCACGAGTTAAGTTGTAGGCCTGTAAACTAAAAATGACCCGATAAAACAAGCCATATGCTTATCAGTGGAGCGATAATATAATAAGTTTAAACAGTAAACGGACGAGTTTTTGTCTGCGGTATTTTACGTAAAAAGAAGAAAATGTTACTGATGGCTACATCGATGTCAGTTACGGTTACGGGATAACTTTTAGAAAGGGTTACTACCACATCGAGCAAAAAGGTGTCTTCTAAATTCATGGGTTCCCAGTTTTCACACACGCCTCTGGGACCTAGAAGTTCTGGATAAAACGTTGTGCCCAACAACTCGTTTTTCTGCCTCTTTTTATTAACGGCGATCGTCAACTAGGGAAATGAACGCAATGTTGTATATTTCTGCAACAGTAACAGACAGAATGAGGCGTACATTCACAGTGTCGGCCGTCAAGCTGTAACGAGTGACCAAGTTTGCACTCACAATGACCACGGCCGTTTCCGTCATTGACACATAAATGTTCGCAGTCGAGTACATCACATTCTGTCACAGACATGCAGATACCATATATTAGTTCTTGAACAGCGTTACTGTTAAAATCGATCCTGGAAGAAAAAGTTGAGAAAGTAAAATAATGACGGGTAAAACAGCGCCACCAGCACTAAACAAAAATAGGAATAAAATTATAATATCTGATATCTGTAACGAACGTGTTTGTGGGTGTTTTCGTTTCTGCGTCCGCTGTTTGTTTGTCCCAGTCTGTCTCAAAGACAGCGATCGCTAGTAGTCTGCAAGCCAAGAAGCTAACCGACTTGTATATGTAAATCGAACGTACAGCAGCCCTATCAAGCATTTTAGTGTTTAGCTACATTTAAACTTTTTGCTAGCTAAAAATGCACCGACCGTGAGGGGGTTTTTCAGTGACGTTATCAACGATGGTGACGTCATAGATGGTCGCGTCGACTGGGACGGTGGCCAACAGTCGAGAAGCGTTCGTCTGATCGAAGACGACTAAATTCTGATGGTATGCGGTTGTCGCGAACAAATAATTCTATATTGGACACGCACACGTTGCACGGGGCTCTCGTTGTAACAGAAGCGTAGCTTAAAATATTCAATTAGTTTATTATACTACTAGAAAGTGGCGTACGCAAGATTAGGCAATAAAGTGGGAGTTAAATTTTCATCTTTCTTTCTGGGTATTATTGCAGCGGCAGCGCTACAACCAAAAGAATCACGATTCATATGCATAAAGCATTTGTCTGTATAAGACATAAGGCCTATACAAACAGACGAATACGGTAGTGATCGGAAAACAAACACAAAACTGTCTTAGCATAGGCCTAATATTGGAATATTTGTGTTTGGGAACATTTTTTATGTTCAGTAGATCTGTGAACCCCCAAATGTCCTCTGCGTACGTCTATGATACAACTTTCGAGAACACTTGCATCATGACGCCTAGAGTGTCGTAAAATAATTAAGAGTTAAGCTATATTTATACGTCAATTCGACAGTCTTTAATTCAAATTTCAAATGTTTTAAACAAGCGTACGTAAACTGACCATGTAAACGGCCAAGTTCAGGACTTGAATGTTAGAGGCAACGGAGTACTTTATGACTTCCGTTCCGTCGTACTTGCAGGTGGATATCGTACGGTACTCGGTGTCAAACCAGTAGAGTCGACGTCGGTCCGTGTCGACACATAGACCGACCGGATGTACTACGGCCGGATGTCCATCGACCACGACCTTCGAGTTCTTTCCCGCCATCGTGGCAGACCAGATGGACGTAGTTCCTAAGTTGATCCAGAAAAGTCGCCTTCACACAGACACCAGTGAAACCGTCGTCGTAATCGACAACATGACTGCGTTCTGCTAACTTGAGGATGTTTTTATGTGACGAACTTACAGACAGTGCAGAGTCAGGCGCTTTGCAGCAGGCCCAAAATTGTGCAACGGCCTTCCAGTCTATCTAAGACACGACATCAATTATTATATTATTGTTAACAGTTCAAGCGGCTGCCATACATTTCTGTTCAGTAGTTGAAATCGTCGCGCATCGTGACTAACTATTAAATCGCGCCTTCTAAGTTTCTTTTCTCTCATTTACTCGTTAAATTACTTAAAATGAAATTAATGTATTGTGCGTAACGATAGAGCAGCGGACTGAGTGAAGAATTTTTTCGCAGTTCTACTCTGTGATATAGTACAACCGTCCAACAGCAATGTTAGTAGACCTATTGCGATGACCCGCAATAAACGATTAAACCTACGACAAAGCGTGCAAATAATTCTAACAGTGTTGAAAAAGAACGAACCCAACATAAGGGTCGAGAGCGACAGTGGTGGGTCGAGCCAGGCTGGAACTGATGATGACGCGATACATGTCCTCGTGATGAATGTCATAGCGTGCTACTGCAATCAGCTGGTCCTCGGTTTCAGTGACGTAAACGTTTCCAGTGAACCAGTCGACGGCCAGACCTCCGACGTTCCACGACTCCAGGAACTGCACGACGGACGTTGACTTCCATCTGACGGCATCAGTGATCGGCTGAGCTGCGATCGACCACGACTTGGAAGCTGAACTGTCGCCAGCAGCAGCAGATTGTGACCAGTAAACCATTCCAGACACGCGGTCGTAGTCCACTGCGCCGCGTTTGGCACTGCTTGGAGCAGTGTTGACAAACGACAGCTGGGACACGTGGCGGGGAAGCCAGTTGGAAATGGTCCCGGCTATGCCACGCAGCTTGGGCTTCTGTGTCCACAGAACGACTGGCAGCGACAAGTTGTCCGCTGGATGCACTGCAAGGTACACATAGCAAGTTGCGCATGTGCACTGATCATACGACTTTTAATAGTGTATGCTAGAAAGAAAGCTAACCTTTTCTGATAAATAGAACAATGATAAACGAACAATAAAACAGCATTAGCCTCTAGGCCTAAGTCAATCAAACAACAAAAACCATGTTAAACGGACTTCTGTACTCCAGGCACTGATTAAAGTGTGCAACATTTTGTGGCCGTCGGACTGTGGTTTGGTTAATAATGCGTGTCTGCTTCGTGCTGTTATTGACTCGTTATGCACTTTAGACATAGGCCTACCGAATAGAAATGAGTACTATGAGTGCAATCGTCGAATAACTGCAACCTCCCCCTCCGCAAAAAAAAACGAAAAGCTTGAAAATCTGACATAGCCTAAACCTAATACAGTCTTGTAATCAGTCATTCATTTCAATTTTGAAATAAGAGATTGAACAGCGATGGACGGTGAGAGCGGCGAGAGAGTGAAAATCAGCCAAACAATGGCAGTGCTCATTGTTGTTGAACCAGGTGTTCTGAAGAATGCTATCGACATTACGTGTCAGCTAGTTAGGATGTAAGATAGTCGTGATAGTATTAGTCATAGCAGGTGTGTGTGCGTGTGTGCTAGTGCCCGGATGTGTCATAATGTACATATACGCTCGGGTGACAAATGTCGTCGTGTTTCGGGTAAATAGCGTGCATTCAACGTTTTAATTCTCATCGACTCGCATCGATGCACCACTGTGCTGTTTACCAGAAGCAACTCAACTAGGATATTGTACACACGTTATGTCATCAGCACTCGTCAAACACTTGTCTCGACGCCGTTTTGGCGCCTCGTTTGATGAAGATCGATCGATTTATGGGTCCATTTCATTGTTCGGTTATTATGCGGCCGTCCTATAAGCAGCATTGCGCGTTTTGCTCGTTTGTCTTTCTGTCTGTTTTCTACAAACTTGTGACTCGTAAACAAGCAAACTTAGAAAAAATGCGTGCGAATATGTGTTTGACGATACATATACAAGTAATTAGTAGAGTTCTGTAAACGATATGTTACAGTATACGATATCAGGGATGCATGAGTACATCATGTGGATTTAAATGGCCAATCAAAGCAATATACAATGCCCAAATTAAGCTGTTTTTTAAGCGAAAAGAAATATTCTTTATTTATTTTTAGCGCCCCGGTACTCTATTCCCGATGGCTGAGATATTAAACTACGGAAATTAGGTCTGGAATGGTCACGGTGTAAATCCGGAAATTGTGAACGTGTCAGCTAAGCATGCCACGTTGAAGCGTTGGACGGTGACCGACAAGCGCCGAAATAGGAACGCGGTTTCACTGGAGTGTTTCGTCGCCTCGGTCATTCATTTATTTTATGCTTCCGCCACCGCCGTGAAATATTATTGGCTGGCGACTGCTCTAAGCGACCTTTATTGTCAAACAGCGTGTAACAATACTAAAAGCAATGACAAATTCCATCGCGCCGTAACATGACTAAATTATTGCAAAGGCGCAACGTGGATTATTTCTAAAATTTTGTCATTCTCAATAAGAAAACTTCTATCAGATAGGCCTATAAACTGTTTAGGTTTGGGGTCAAAAGGTCAAAGTCAAATTTATAAATGAGCGGAGACGTACTAAACTCGATGTCTAATTTTCGAGTTCCAGCCTTGTAGTTTTTTCTTTTTTTGTCTTTGTCGGTGTGTTGCAGCAGCTGTTAGCGCCTACTACAATCTGACATTTCGTTTCGTATTTAATGATAATATTAATCCGTATTTACAACGAATAAAACTCCTCGTTCTTGCTCTGCATTCAGTAAGCTGGCAGCTGCTGTGGCGTCCCTTTGTAACGGATGTATTGTGGTTAAACAGTAAGTTCCCAACGAAAAACCTTTTTGCACGAATAGGCCTAATGTCAAAACTTTTTATGTGCAAAAGTTGGGCAATATAGTGCAAGAAAACATTTTCAAATTTGAGGGTTAAATGGAGAATGCTAAAAATGTGCATTTTTTAACTGGGCCGACCGTTAAGCTGTAAGCTACGATGTTTCTGTCGTCCGTTTGTGACTAAAAATCTTGCCGTATCTCAGAAGAAAACAGTTCGATAATCCGAAAGTTTGATACTTCAAAAGTTTTTAGGATTCTTCCTTATACACTTCCACAAACGTTGACTCAATCTCCACCTTTTCTTGGAACTAAGAGTAGAGTTAGGGTTAGGTCAGTGTTAAGCAGAATGAGAGTTAGAGTTAGTGAAAATGCATGTTGCAGTATACACCTTCAGACTAACGAACCGGATTAGACACACAACCATCTCGGAAACAATGAAGGATAGGACCAAAGTTGCTATTAATCACTAACAGAAAGTTCCATACGCCCTTTTAGATAAAATGAAAATCATCGATTTTGGATGACCATCATGATCACAGGCTGAACGGTAGTTCAACCCTGTGTTAACGGCGACTTCTCTTTCTTATGGGAAATCCAAAAATTCAACCCCTCCACAGAATCAAAACCCCTGACCCGATTGAGATAAAATTTGGCACGGTTAGTTACGTCGGCGAGGGGACCCGTCCTGCAAAATTTTATGCAAATTCCTTAAAGGGGGGCTTCTCGGCAAATGGGTGAAATTTACGCAAAAATTTCTATTTACGCCTTTTTTTCTTCAACGCACCCACAGGTCAGACCCCTTAAAGGATTTTAACGCTTAATACGTTAAACGACGCGGTTCTGCACAAGAAAGTGCTGTTTTGGGGTTAGAAAATTAAAATATAATATTTAACGTATTTATTGGCGTTTATAGGGAGAAGTAAACAATTATTTAAACGGTCATAACTTTGGCTGTGTATAAGATAGGGTCGTAATTTTTGGTTCTAAAGTATGGTTTTCGAGGGTAACCAATCTAATGGTGTTATTCAATTTTACCCCGGATCTTCCCTGGTTGCCAAGGCAACGATATTTGGGACAAAATAGGCTATAACTCGGTCTGTGTGAGAGATATCTGTGAGATTTTTGCGTCTATAGGGGAGTTTTCGGGAATGGGTCATTAAATGCTGCCAATCGCATTTTGCCCGAACAACCCCCGTTGCCATACAACAAAATTTGGGACAAAATAGGCTATAACTTGGTCTGTGTAAAAGATATCTGCGAGAAAAAAGCTTTAGACTATGCTAGTGATTACCAACTAAAGTCAGCTCGTAAGGACGCCATATGCATAGCCCCATTTAAGGTTACCCAAATGATTTTTGCTGTTTTAGAGGACTGATATCATCACATCGTTTTTACATGCAGTTGTAAACTGGTAAGTTTTTTTTACATATATTTCAATAAATATCTTGTTTTTGTGTCACTTTATCATAACATGGCGTCATACGTACGTTGAGCGTGAACGACCTCTGTGAGCGTCATGACTCCCAGCGTCAGCATCAGCAACAACGACGACCAGTTTATCTTCACCGGCGGAGCAGATTCCAGCATAATGTTGAGACTAGCGTCGAAATATCAGCGACAAAAACTGACTAATCGGTGACAACGATTACTGAACGAAGACTCCGCTTCGCTCACACTACAGTCTGCGCCAATGCCGACAGATGCCTTTCTGCGATGAAAAGAAAATGTGTCCCGGAGTAGATATTGATAAGCCTGAATGTAGTGTTAACCGCAAAAAGACGTGACTCAACGCCGTATTTCGCTGTACTCTTTGTCACACAGTGACCCGATTCGAGTCACTGATTGTGTAAAGCAGTAATCGTGACATGTCAGTTCCGCGCCAGCTGCACGCACCCTTGTACCGGGAGTAAAACTATATGGCAAGCCCTATAAGTTGTTTTTCTCCACACCCTTTATCGGTGTACAGACTATGAGTCATTCTTATTAATATGCCTATTTATGTACGACCCAATAGCACCGATCGATCTTATTATTGTACCGCTGCGACACCACACCCAATTGCCACTTTTTGTCTGTAGACTAGATTTTTTGATTATTGTGATTTTTGAAAACATGTATTTCACAAGGTAGTGTAGCGACGCAGATAAGGTGTGGTTAGACTCCTAAGCCATTGCAATAATTGCCGATATTAGATTTTACGCGCAACCGCCGGAAAAAAAATATCCGGCTAGCCGCATTCGCATCGCGCGGAGTAATCTTTCACAGTGACGTTTGATGTCCATGTGAAATGAAATGCATTGCGTTGCTAACTATACTCCTTAATACGCGCATTTGCGTTTCCTTACAACGAAAATTAAGTAGTCTTAACTTCTATAGGCCTATACTCGCATGGTGTTGTCGAGCTTGATTGTTAAATCGTGTATACTTTGTTTCGAATGCGGAGGTTAAGTTTACGAGTTAATCTTTTATAGGCTACCTAAAAGTGATCAAACTTAGCCAGGATTTGAAATATGAAAACGTAGTGCAGGTCTGGTTCTGAATAACGGAATTCTTAGTGGTGTCAATAGACAAAGTTCCGGAAATTTGTAATTCAAAAGAACATTTACAAAATTCAGTAAGCTTATGCTAAAATTATGCTTTGTGAACTGCATGACACCAATGGGCTACGTTGATTGTCAGTTTGCATGCAATTTATGTAACAACGTACTTGCAGCAAAAAATTGGCTTAAGTGTAAAGGTGTGGTAAATATTTTATTATTACGTTATTGTAAATTTTTCGCAAAATGTGTCAATAAAAAATTGTGAAATAACTGGCGAAAATGTGGACAAAAGTTGGAGACATATTTTTTTCGTCCACCCTGTACATATTACTGGTATTGTCTTAGATGCAACATAGAAAAAGTCAACCAGTCAGTTAGCATTCATATATTACACACATTTACAATATAGGTGTAGTCAGCTACGTATAAAAAGCATAGCATAGAACTATATGCTCTACAGATCTCTGCACTTACGAAAACGAACATCTAGTTTCGTCATAATTATATAAGTGGACACGATACGTCACATGAGAGTACCAGCACATAAATATTTAAATAAGTTACACTGTTACCATGATATTACACAGGAATGAAAACTCAAATTGTTAATATGCAACCACATACCAAGAGTTACCTAGTGCATGCTGAGAATAAGCAAGAGCACAGATCGCTCACACAGACCTCAATATGCTCATTTGCTGTTATTGTAATGAAATAAATATTAAAGACTGCTACCTTTACTACTCTACCACTCTCCCCAGATAAACAGATAAACAGATAATACAGATAAACCTGAAATATTATAGACAAAATTATTCACGCAGATCTGCGATGCATTATGTCAAATAATAAGAGCAGGAAATACATCAGGTACAAGGAGACAAAGATTTAGGCAAAAATGAATTGACGTCAAACTATACGGGATTGACAACCAACTGAGCAGCCACAAAAATATAGAAGCGATCAAAAATTTCAAATGTCCGTCAAGACTAGTGCTGCCACCTCTAAAACACAACGGAGTGTCAGTCTACGGTCTATCTACTAATGCTGAAAAAATCGAGTGATCCAGTATCTAGAGAAAAATTCAGATCGCCACCAAAATTTAAATACTTCTGTAATGGGTCGTGCCCAACATTCCAAATAATTTCATCAAAATTTGTTCGAAACTGTTCACACAAAACAAAAAATCAAAAAAAAACATAACAAAAGTCGAATATCAGCAAAAAAACAATGGCGTCAAAAACTTTTTTCGAAGGCTGACACAGGACAAGAAACGACAGTGTTGCTTTTGCTATACCGCTACAAAAAAGAAATTTAGTTTTTCGCACAGTAAAGGCTACACGCTAAGCATAATTACACAATTTCTTCGATTAATAGATGCCGGCTGATAAAGCATAATTAATTATTGAACCACCAGTAAGATAGCTGATCAAAAACTCACAAGAAGTCATACAAAAAAACTACAGTGTCATGATAACTTAATACAGAATCTATGATAGTATTTGGCGACAAATCGGTAGCGATATGAAATCTATTCAGATGCGATATAACATCAGTATTTTCTCAAGGCACGTCTAAATATATAAAGCTATTCTAACCAATGGTTCAACACATTAAGTATCAAATATTAATATCAATATCAAACAGCAAACAGGACACACTAAATATCAATTTGCGTATCAAACGTAAACAGTTATTGAAAATGATCAGAGCCAAGCCTAAGAGACAAGCCTAAACAAAATAAGCTTAGTTTAGACCTTCGAAAGTTTCAAAACAGAAATTTTAGTATCGTTTTCTCTTAAATACATTCAAAAAACTGACACTTCTGACGACATAGCCTTTTTTGCCATGAATAGACTTCTTAACTTTTAAAGTTAATTCTTGCAGCATTTGTTGTCGAGTTTTATTGTATGTCGTACATTGTATTGTTGTTAGTAAATGCCTATAGGCTAGTGTACAATATTACAGCGCAAATATGTCCCAATCTGGTCCTAACATGGCTGAGTGGCAAATCATCGATTTAACGTACTGTTTCATTTTTCATGTACTAGCTTTCGAAAAAATTTTACGGAAATTCACAAACAACATTTTATTTAGTCTAGTTGCCTAACCTCAACAACCACACGACACACCAGAAGGCATTGAGAAACACATGAGCACATGTGACAAAAGAGCACTATGCTATGCGGCCGTCACAATAGGCCGAATTACAGGTATTGTCCGTTTGTCCGTCCGTCCGTCTATATCGTACGAGCTCCTAACTCAATAACAACAAACGCAGAATAGGCAAAATTGACGTGGATGTTTTCAAGGTCAGAAGTAACCGAGGACCAATTTTCAGTTTAAAAGGTCAGCGTTATAGGGCTATTGTTGCGCAGTGTGTAACTCGGCGGACGGCCGCATAATACGATGATACTAAACCGACACATTTTTCTAGTTTGAATGACACTGAGTCGACACTGGTAGTCAGTGAAACGAGCACCGTGCTTGTGACAAAACGTGAACACAGATCAAAGCTGACAGTTGTATAATGACTTTAGACTTAGAAATCAAAACATCACGGATATATAAATATATTGACGCAATACCTGATTCACAAATCGGCCAACGAAGAAAAGCAGATTAAAACTATCTCGTAACTTAATTACGCGTAAAATTCCGCGGTCTTAACGTCTTCGTGTCACCAGGAATGTAGCGGAGTCGAAACGCAGGGGGCGCCCTCCTCCATTTTTCGCAAAAAGTGAACGCTCTCCCCACAAATTCACTAAAGTCTATGTAAAAACGGTTTAGCGTTTCATCTGCCTACTTACTAAAATATCGCCGCAGCTATTTTTCTTGCATTTTCAAACATATTACGGTTTTAAAACAAAGTGGATTACATGCCAAAAGATTTAAACATCACTTTGCCTCTACGCCGTTGAGTTGCGGGCGCCCCCCTCCATTTCACCCATAAAATTCACGCAAACTGCTTTAACACAACGTAGCATAAACTACGCGTACAATATCGCTACATTCAGTAAACACACACATTATGTGTGTATGTAGTAGCCTGTTAATAATTATAAGTAATCTAAGCAACTAATAATACATTGCAACTGACGGTAATAACATGTACGTGTAAAAATGATAGCTAGTCAACCACACAGAACGACACGATAACGCATAACATACGGTACGCTACAAACTAACAGGTACCCAGCTTAGTCTATAGCACGTGGCCAAAAACAAAGGATAAGCAAGAAAAGTAAACAAAAAATAACATCAATTGGTAGCACGGTCAAAAGTCCCTGAAAGTCAGTCCGGTGGGCATCTAAATAGTTACACCTATGGTTAAAAATTGTTTAACAAGTACGTTTTAGACCTTATATGAACGAGAAACAGAGTATAGCGTTGAGTAATGAAATGGGTGACATCTGGAAAACGAGGGGAGAGCAGAAGTGACTAATCAAAGAAATGAGGCTGATGGAAAGAAAGCTTGTTTCAAAGGTAGTTTTAAACACAGAGAAATAAACAATTTTTAATTCTTACTCTGAATTAGGTTAATGATCAAGATAAATAAATAGTGGAAAACGTTGAAGAACGATCAAGCAACACATAGGTAGGTTTAGCGGTTGTGAGAACTTTTTACAGTATGTCAAATTTGACAAATTGCAAGTACGCATGTATATTTCTGATATGAGAAAACAAATAACAAACACGCAGGAAAAACTAGACTAAGTCGTCGACAAAACCTGCAGCGGTTGTGATGCGTTTGTCCACGTTTTGTAGTTCTGCGCAACCAAAACTAGACTACTATTAAATAAGATATTTCAGAACGGCATAAATGCAATAACTGTCTCTTCACCTTTTCGTGCATAACACACTCCAGTTTGCGTATATCGAAATCTAAAGATTAAAATATACACACGACAAGTCTTTGTTAAGCACAAACACACTTGTTAAATTATTTGAACCATTTGTTTGGTTATGTGATATATGATCGGCTTTACAAAAATCCACTTAAACTGCTCGTTTTTATACTTTCATAATACTTTGCTGCAAATGCAGAGTAATTTTCAGTGGTTTTTAGAACTGAATATCTGCAGTACACCATGACATCAAGTTTCACCCTCCGCTCTTGCATCATCTCCATTGGCTGAAGGCTTTGAAGTGCATTGCTTTTTGAGTGTGGAGTTTCGTGTACAAATGTCTCCATTGGTGTGCACCTTTATAATTCGTCGACGAGCTATCAGGTAGCAGATGTCCAGCTCGTCTTCATCACTGATTGTCAGCCGCATCCGACTGTCTACCGTCGACGACCGAGCTTTTCCGGTCGCCGCTGCTCGTGTCTGGAACAGTCTGCCTCAACGCGTCGCCTCCGCACCGTCCGTGGCTGTCTTGCGGTCCCATGTTTTTCCAGCTCATATCTCACCTCGTAGTTTGCTCAGTGTTCGTGCAATGACACTCTCTTGCTTTGGGAATTATAATCATTCACGCTACTTACTTATTTATCTACCACCAGATTTGTCGTAATTTCATCAAAATTGTCTGACTTTCGACATTCGCTCATTAGCATAGTTTGCAGAAAATGTACAAAAACAATATTTTAAACGATAATGCGGTGTATGAGAATGTATAAATGACCAGTTTATTGAAATGTCTAGAAAATTACGCCGATGAATGTAAAAATCAGTCGAACAATCAGATGAAGTTACGACCCACTGTATATAAACGCAAGCTCGTAAAACGTCGACGTAGCATCTGAGCGAACAGAGAAAGAATGTAGAAACAAGTTTACATGAGAGACAGGGTGCTGGAAGCGACGTCGTTCTCGTCACATTCAGTCAGTGAAGAACTGGACGCAGTTACGCTAGCATTTAATTCACGCTCGGCCGCCAGTTTAGCTTTGGCCCGACCCCAGGTACGTTTGACCGGCGCCGGCACGGCATGTGACGCTGGCGCCCAGCCACGTGGCTCGCGGTGCAGCTTGGGCGGGATGTGAACGTATCTACCTCTGGGTCCTGCCGGTTTTGGACGCTCTGGACCAAGCCCTGGCAGCGGGTCAGCTGACGTCATCG
>Ga0209367_1004117_pt1 | contig 19994 bp, 8 predicted proteins | sample WorMetLIZISLAND2_FD_187412 | JGI IMG/M metagenome (GOLD analysis project Ga0209367, IMG submission 187412) | Marine gutless worms symbiont microbial communities from Max Planck institute for Marine Microbiology, Germany - Olavius geniculatus... ...
TTGAGTCCCAGGACGATGCTTTATGACAAAACTAAACTGTTCTATAAAGGTTTGCCATCTTGCCAATTGTCCAATTGGTTCTGCTGTCTTTCTCAATGACTGGAGAGCTGAGTGGTCCATTCGGATCACACATTTTCTTCCCAACAAATACTGTCTGAAAATCTTGAGTCCATATATGACTGCTAATAGTTCACGACGGGTCACATCATAATTTTGTTCTGCCTTTGACAAAGTCCTCGAGGCATATGCCAGCACCACTTTCTGTCTATCCTGGTCTTGAGATAAAACTGCACCAAGGCCAACGTTCGAGGCGTCTGTATCAAAATAAAAGGTACCATTATTTCGGGGCATGCCCAAGATGGGTGTAGTGACAAGTTTATTCTTTAACTTGTTAAAGGCTTTCTCTTGATCGGGACCCCAAGAAAATCTGGCATTCTTTCAAGTGAGTGCATGGAGTGAAGCTGCTATGCTGGCAAATCTTGTGATGAATCGTCTGTAGTAAGAGCAAAGTCCTACAAAAGATCGTAACTCTGTCAAGTTGTGGGGTGTAGGCCAGTTTTCAACAGTTTTCACTTTCTCTGGCTGTACTCCTACTCCATCACCTGTCAACACATGACCAAGAAAATCGACTTGTTTCTGAAACAAGGTACACTTTTTCATGTTTACCTTTAGGTTTGCAGCCCTTAGACGACCAAAAATTTCCTTGAGTCGCATTATGTGGCTATCAAAGTCTGAACTGAAAACAATGATATCGTCTAAGTAGACAAGGCAAGTTTCATAGGTCAGTCCGCAAAGAACCAAGTCCATAAGACGTTGGAACACAGATGGAGCACATGTGAGTCCAAAAGGCATCACTTTGTAGCGAAAACATTCCCGACGGGTAATAAACGCTGTCTTGTCTCGGTCGGCTTCTCGAATAGGGACATTGTGATATTTTGATCAAAGATCTAACGTCGAAAACTAGACTGCACCACTCATTGACTCAAGACAAGTGTTTATGTGTGGTAAAGGATAAGAATCCTTATAAGTGACAGAATTCAGCCGTTTGTAGTCAACACAAAGACGAAAAGAGCCATCCTTCTTTTTAACCATAACCACATTTGAAGCCCAGGGGCTTGCGGCTGATTCGATAAAGTCATTGTCTATCAACTCATCAATTTGGTGATCTATTTCGTCCAAAAGAGCTAAGGGGTGACGACGAAGGGATTGCCGTATTGGTCGATGGTCACCAGTATCAATCGAATGTTCTACTAGCGTCGTTCGTCCCATGTCAAAGTTTCCCCTCGAAAACATGTCATCAAATTCCTGGAGAAAATTAATTACTTGTTGTCGCTGTTTAGCTGTGACGTCCACTGGCAACTTTTCAAGCACTGGTTTTATGATACCATGGGAGGCCTTTTCAGTGCAAGAAGTGCTATCAGTCCTTCTAATACAAAATTCTTCGTCGTCACTTGTCATCACTGTTACTGGTATGGCATGTCCCAAGTAAGTGTCAATGGGTATCGGCTGCGATTTATTGGTGGTATTGACAATACATACTTTTACATTTCGATGATTCGAAGGCAACAGTGTTCGACCCACATATACTCCAGGTTTCAACTGGTGAGTGTCAGCTGCAATGTCCTCTAACGGCTTTTCCATAGATAAAAGGGTTACTCGAGCCACTATGTCTTGTTAAGAACGAGGAGGAATCTCATGAAACTCCTGTGCCAGAACCCTTTGGCACTTAAAATGTCCACGACGTGACAGAGTAACCGTCTGCTGTCCATTAGTTTTCAGTTTTCTGGACCTGAAGTCCCAAACGCAGCCATGATCTTTTAACCAATCAACACCAAGCATTACCTCTTCAACATCTTCAGATATCAAGACAGGAGTTAAAAAAATTTTTCCATTCAAAACAAACGGCAACTGAGCCTCTCCACTGATTCGTATGGGGGTATCGTTAGCAGCCCAAACATGCTGAGAAGTTGGCTTAATGTCTAAACCCACAAAGCGATTTGTCAAGGTTTTAGGAACCAACGTGATATCACAACCACTATCTACCAGACAGGGGACTTCCTTCCCTAACAGTTTCATCTTTATGTAAACATAAGCTTTATCTCGTTTTTTCTTTGTTCCACGGTTATTGATATTATTAAAAGGATTTGAAGCAAATACGCCTTAATTGTTAGTAGGGCAGTTTAGCTTTATGTGCCTCGGAAGACCACATTTCCACCATATAAATGGTTGAGAAGAAGATAAAGAAATAAGTGGTGGTATGTTTGGGTGTACTGGTTGCTTACTTTTACCCCATTGTCAAAAAAATGGGCGGGACACTTCTCTGGCCGAAACAGTTGTCTGCGTATTCTGTCTACGACCTGAAGGAATACCAACAGGGGCTCTTGAAGTGACCGTCACGTTAGTTGCGGGTGTAGCCTTTTCTGACAGTCTTTGTAAGTTTGTCTGTAACTAACTTATAGTGGTCTCTAACTGTGTCATCCTGTCATCAAAATCCGGTCGAACAGGTATCTCTGAAGCATTTGGCTTAGCAGTGACCCAAACTTTCTGTCTTGAACGTTTTAACCGCTCATCGCTTTGACGAGGGCGATTTATACTTTACGCCCATGCTTCCAAACGCAAAGCAACGTTTAGGGCTTCATCCAGTAATCTAGGAGCCCTTTCTTTCACTTTTAAAGCAAACTCTGGATCATCAAACGCATTGATAAAATGGTCACAATCGATTTCTTTACGAGCGTCTGTTGTAAGACGTGGATATGCTAATGCCATTAATCGTCGAATGTCTTGGTGAAGTTCTGACAAAGTCTTACGATCCTTATTCCGTCGAATTTGGAGCTCAGCCCGATATTTGTCTGCTTGTTGTTCACCACTATAACGGTTTTTAAGGATTGTCACCAGCTTCTTTAGGGAACTAGTTGCGGCCGGATCAGTGTCTCATAAGACCTGAGCAGCATTACCTGTCAGTGCTCCTTTTAGGAAAGCTAATTTATCACGCTCATATTAACGATTATAAGAAGCACACTTTTGGAAATGCGCCCACCAGAATTCCCATGAACCTGTCTCGTCAAACGTCTGTAGTTTGATACGAAAATGTTTGGAACCTGCCCTTGTGGTTTCTAATCGATCATTTTCCTCAGATGAACCACCGTCATCAGAACTATCGCCACCGTCTGGTAAGGGATCATTTCTACGTCTAGGGCGGCTTGGTCTCCTATTTTGTCTTCGACGTTTAGGGTTATCAGAACTGTCTGTTGAATAGTCGTCACTACCTGGTGGTAGTCTGTCATTATGAAACCTTTGATGAGCGCTCCCACGCCGATCATCATAATGACGTATCGGTAGAAACGGCTCCCTTTTTCTACGATGTCGATCATTGGTCCCTCCAGGTTGCCTACCCCTGCTGATTGATCTTTCTGTCGATCGATGGGAAATATTTCCTTTATGATCTTCATGCTGGTCGGCAGTCGAGTATAGTACTACTCGGCTTCTACTCTGTCTTTCTTTTGACACGTCTAGTCTTTGATCAGAAGCATTGTTTCTTCCCTAATTATCTTTTACAGTCATCTCATGTCTGGGCACCAAATTAACTGAGTCAGTTATAGTACATGCAACAGCTGGTAGGGGAAGGGAATACTCAAGATGTAAACCTGGACATGCCATCCCTTCAGGTGGTCTATTTTATTTTTCATGGACTATTTCAATCTCGGAGTCCACACGCCATATTCTAGAACTCGGCAACCGTGACAAACTTGGCTCATAACAGTTTATAGGTTTAGGGCAAACAGAAGCTTCTTGCCCTTTATGCGTTAGTCCTGTATCCTCAAAGCGTACCGTCTGTTTATAGGAAGGGTACAGGTTTTCGCTACCATTAAATACAGTATTGTCAGAGGCAGCTAAAGGTTCAACCATTAGTCTGTCGTTCAGTCCATTCCCTTCAGACATCTCAACCCGTTCAGGTTCTTCACACATTGCATGCCCTCCAAACATTTCTATCCCCACGTTGGGCGCCAATGTCGCTGCCACCGTCCGCAGTACTTTGTGACCTTGACTTTTATTCGCACCGGTTAGCATGTTTATTGATCTCAGGGCGGACCGCGAGGGGCAAACGAACGTGTCGGTAGTCTCGTCCCCTTCAACCCTACCGAAAATTTGTATAAATCCTTGGAAAGCGGAGGGATAGTCTGTAAGGACGCTAGTTTTGACTTCTGGACTCGGAGTTTTACTATGAATGAAAGAGCTATCGCTCATACCTATAGCTGACACAGCTTGATTACGTTTGTGTCTGTTATTTATTTGCTTATTTAAATTCTAAGTAAAAAGAAACAAGTCTTTTTGTATGAATAAAGATAATGAATTTATTAACGAAAGCTAGCGAACAATATCTTAAACAGAATTAAATACGTTACGTTTCGAACTTAAGTTTAACAATATTAGTAAGGAAGGAAGTAACTATGATGCAATATAAGGAAGAAGGGTATGACTATTGGATCCCCTTGAACAGTCTACAAATTTTTCCTAAGCGTTCAGCTTGCAGGGCCCAACCTCCACGGGTACCCTCCTAAAGAGTGCGTTTCCCTATGCTTGGATGACCATGCTAATAGATGGTTCGTTCTCCCCGGGCCACCCACCCCGAGTCAGTCATCTACTGCGGCGCTGCGGCTTTTATAGTGCCCAGCCAGGGCCATCAATCAATAGCAGTCGCGCGCCGTGACGTAGTGGGTCGGCCAGCCAATAGCAACTGCGCGTGATGACGTGATGAGACGGCCAACCGATAGCAAGCACGTACGTTGGACTACGACCTGGACAGATAACGGGTGTACCGCAAGTAATTACCCAGGGGAAAGGTTTTATATGTAACCATGTGTTCGTCACATTTAGCCTGTTCATTAAGTCGTAGCTTTTTTAGCTCTCTTTGTTCGGCCTGCTCTGAAAGTTTTAGCCTTTCTAGTTTTGCTTGTTCTGCAAGTTTACGTTCCTTTAGATCTAAGCGTCTTTTTTAGCTCAATATCGGGCAAGCTCTCAGCTGTAGAAGGCGGTAGTTTATTGCGGCCTGTAGCTACAAACTAACTGTATAAGTCTAGTAACGCTGGTCTAGCCAAAGTATCTATCACACTTGCAGGAATAACCGCTGCACTAAGTTTTTCTTTTAAGCGGTCATCATTCATTTTTAATGAGTTCTCGCTGTTAATCGGACAAAGTGTCCATTGCAAGGACTAAGAAAAGGAGTAATAGGATACTCAAAAAAGAATTGAAATGATTGAATGAAGTATATGATAACTTAAGTACTAGGGGAATTGACTAAATTATTATAGCATGAAATGTCTCTTCCGCCTAAGTGGATTGGTATTCAGTAGAGTAGATACTTATATTATACTGGCAAGCTGTCTGTGCGCTGAATACGTGTGCGGCCAGAGACGTCGCTTTGCCCGTCGCCGCGTCAGTGATCGAATAGCCAATACGCCCCAGGTTGACTGAGTGGTTCCTGAGTGACTGAGTGGTCAGACTGAGTGGTTCGCTCTGCGCTCGTGCTCACTCAACTGTGTCGTCCGCAGCACCTGACTGAGTTTGCCTCTGACTGAGTTGGCGCACCTGTGTAAGATCTAGCCAGCAGGTATCCTCCCCGCTCGAAGCTGTATACCAAACAAAACTACCGAGTATACAAAAATAAAGTTTTTTTATAATACGCAATAAATGTAACTGTTTTAAACACTTTAAATGGTGTCTTAGTCTCTTAACACCTGATATGTAGTTATGTTTTTATACTTCTGACACCAGATATGTAGCGTTCGGCTAACTATTGTCAGGATGCCTAAGCCAAAAAAACAAACACCACAGTGTTTTAAAAGCAGAAGCAAACTTTATTAAAGCTAACGGCTAGCGCAATAAGCAAACGACAAATTAAACAGTCCAGGAAAAGGAATAGACAGAGAGACAAACGGACAGTCGGACAGAGGGACAGACAGAAAAATCGACAATATACTAAAGTCCCACGACAGAATCACACAACTCGTCTCGCCGCCTCGACTACTAGCTAAACTACTTTAACTCTACGCTGGCTCTAAATACGTTAGGTCCTACGTCCATAACTCTACTGCCTAACAACATAACTCTAGGTCTAGTAGCCTAAAACAACAAACAAAAAACCCGCATGCATTTCACGGATCGCACGCGTGTACGACTCGTCCTACGATTAGACGGCGAGTGCCGGCTCCAGTCAGTGTTACGGGCGCCCAGCACCGCAGTCCCGGTCACGTGTCGTCGTGGCTGGCCCGTCGTGGCTGCTCGACCGTGACAGTGCCGGTCGCCCTATAATTACAGTTTTTCTTGTTTAGGTGCAAAACCACGTGCAGCACGTCAATGCATTATGTTTTCCTTAGGTCACCGACAGTCGTTTAACGTTAGTCATCAAAGCATGCGAGCGTTGTACGTTTTTAAATTTGCCACGCATCTTTTTATTGTGTAACGCCTGTTCTATAATAAAGCATCGTTGATTGAGCGCACAGACGCAGGTCGTAACCGTTTTCATATTCAATTTTCAAACTATAAACACGTCTAAATTTGGCCAATCATCTCAGGACGCTCATGCGTTTTAAATCTTTGGCCAATCGTTACGTCTTGCTAACGTAATTATTAGCCAAAGCTATAAAACAGAAGAGCGCAACGTCAAAATCGTCACTCTCGTCGTTGTCGTCGTTGAGAACACATCGACTTCAACACAAGATTAGTAATTTGTCGTGGCCGCGTCATTTATATTAGCCTGTCTATAAGACGTTAAGATAATGCCTAAGAATAATTTGCTAGCGTCACTCTATAACTGGCACATTTCTATACAATCTCGTAAACAAATAAAATACCGTGGTAGGCCTATATTTTTAATCATAACTATAATCCTATATTTTTTTTGTTTATCATCGTTTATCGCGTGCCCGCCAGCTCACGCTTGTAGGTCGTACGCCTAAGTCTGTAGACTGCGCTAGCGCTTAGGCCTACTGTAAAAGTTTGCGGATAATTTTTTTCTTTCGGTGCAATGTTGCTTTCCGTAAATGCAATTCAAATTTTTACAACGTCTCTTTTAGGTATATGTACTATTGCCTATACATTTTAATTAGTTACTTCTTTCACTCGGTTACATTTTAAAATTAGCAAGTTTAACTGTAGTGGCTGTAGTAGCGCGCCTATAGTCAAGTCAAATAAATATTAGGCTATGCCATATTTTTAGTCCATGCTTTAACGCGTGTTTTGATAACTGTAGTCTTTTCGTCGTCTGTCTACCACTTTGTATATCGCGTCTATAGCCTACGTACGTTAGGGCTAAAAATTTGTCAGATAAAAATATCTTTCGACGCATTGGTGTTTTTCGCAAATACAAATTGTGTATGCCATTTTTAGGGCCCCACACATTCGCAACCCATATGTCGTTTTGTGCACTTATCTTAAAGTCAATTCTTCTTTAAATTGTCATTTGGCGTGCCATCAAAAATGTGTGAATGTTTATAGTAATTTTAGCGCAGCGCCTTTCTTGGGTTGTGATATATAGGCCTATATCTTTCGGTGCCTATGCACTTTAATTAGTTGCCATTTTCACTTGATGACATTTTAAAATTAGCAAGTTTAACTGCAGTAACTGTAGTAACGTGCATAAAAACAAATGAAATAAATATTAGACTATGCTATGTTCATAGTCCATGCGTTAACACGTGTTTTGGTAACTGTAGTCCTTTCGTTGTCTGTCTACCACTCTGAATATCGCTTAAATTTTGTCAGATAAAAATATCTTTCGGCGCATTGTTGTTTTCTGTATATACAAATTACGTATCAATTTTTTAGCACCTCACTCATTTGCAACTTATATAAGCCGTATGTGTGCACTTATCTTTAAGTCAATTCGTTTTAAAATTAGCACTTTGCGTGCCGTCAAATATCTGTAAATGTTTATAGTAATTTTAGCGCAGAGCCTTTCTTGGTCCGTGTTATATAGGCCTATATCCTCCGGTCATTCAATTATATATATTTTTTTTGTATACACGCTGCCAGCAAACAACCTTCTTGCAGTCTTTTTTATGCATTCGCCTGCCACCTGCGCACTGTCAGTCGTTCAGGCCCCGCACATCAAGGTCTATAGGCCTATTTATTCGGTCATTGCTTGTCATTATCGCCTGTCAATCATTTTCCAGACCTTAGATTGTTACATGGCTAAAGCCGTCGCAGTCAGTGCATGCAGCAAAATGTCATTTATTGTTTGCCTTTTTTCTATAGTCAAATGTCGTTCGCATTTATTTACCACCTATTTGCTTTATAATTTAAGTCTGTCCGCACTTTACAAAATTCTATGCTGCGTCCTTAGATAAGCCGCGTGCTGTTGTTGTTGCTGGTTATAAATCTACATTCGCACCTGGCTGCACAACTGTACTGTATAGGCCTAACGCACCGTTCACATTCGTCTACCAGTCTTCGTGTTGGTTGCTTTATATGTGTGTTAAATTTTCTTGCACTTCTCCTTATTCAAGTCGTCAGCAACGGACTATATCTCTGCATTAGACTAGTCTACAAACATGGTCCTCGGTCTATACTATAAGTTTTACGGTTTATATTAAATATGTAGGTTATACAATTTTAACATTTATTAAGTTATTTTTGTCTGTTTTATAAAAATTTATCGCATAAACGCTAACCATAATTTCATGTTAACACTACGCTTTATTTATATAATCAAATTCTAACCTTGGTTAAAAATCAATTTTAAATCGCAACTAAGTAGTTAACAATGGTCGAATATAGGACAACTCGTAAATATGCATGCTAGGCACGGTGATATAACACTTTTAGTTAAAAGCGCATTTAATTAATCGCAGAGTGTCAATTAAAAGTCTACTTTTACATTTTATTCGTTAAAACCGAAAGTTGCATTTGATTTTAATTTTCATAGTAATAATTTGTTTTAAAATTTTATGGACATTTGTCATTTTTTCCCGTTAGTCTCATTTGCTTACTATATATTATATCCCTAAACTGTACGTATAAATCCATTTTAAGACTACGTTTTTACTACAAAATAAAATATCGTTTAAATATTAATTTAAAGTTGCAGATATGATGTAGTAAACGGTATACTTCCTGTATTGCATACTAACCATATTCTTTCAGCATGCACATGCGGCAAACTTGTAAACAATTAACATTTTTGTTGTTGTTACAGTAGCAGGCGTCATGGACGTGGACGAAAATTTGGATTATAGCTTGCCAGACTCACAGCTTATTAGATCCGTACAGACATATGAATGCAAGTGTACTTATATTTTTAAACTTGGCGTAGTTTTGCGCATTATTGTTACCTTCCTTTGTTTCTTCTCATTGCTACATGTTATTAACTTGCAAAAGCTAGTTATTTTTATTTATTGCTTACCTGTACATATACGTTCGCGCACGCTCAAACATGCTAAATGTTGTTTTTCAAAATACATGCACCACGTGTTTGTTATTAGCATGTTATTATTGTTAATGTTTTTGTTATTGTTACAGCAGCAAGCGCGATAGACGTGAGCAACAACCCTGACGATAGTATAACAGACATTCAACTTGAGGCAGCTGTGCAGAATTATGAAGGTAAAAATTATTAATTTACAAACACACCAAATTTTCATATCAATGTTGTATTCTCATTTTGCATATTAATGTTACCATATCATAATTACTACAATTTAAATAATGTAAATGCAAATGTAATGTTTTCTTTGTAGAAGCAATAGCCGCGTTACGCCTCACCATCTATGATGAGGCTGGCAAAGTTTTTCAGTCAATCGTCGACAACAATCGCGACTTTGTCGCAGTGGTCGGCACTTCCAACAACAACAAGCAATCCTACTGTTCTCTGAGCGACGAAGACATCGTAGCTGCAACGCGTGAGTTTATGTACTAAATGTAACTAACTCTAATTACTTTCAGTTAATTACATACATATTTAATCATCCAAATAGGCATCTGTTTTTATAATTATTAAAAATTGTACAATTACACGTTGTCATTGTGTGCGTGTGTGTGTGCGTGTGTTTACAGTTGCTGCGGCCGAGTCTAACGACAGCGTTATACTTCTTTAGCTGACGGATGTTGCACTGCAATACGAGCGCATCCTGGCTAGTAAGAAAGATGGAGAGGCATCCGCACAAGCAGAAGGAAGAGCATTAAGCAAGTTTTTTTCACTTTGAACGCAGTTTATTATTTAAAGTATATTGCACATTTTATAGCAGTAGTAGTTGTTTTTTAGTGTTTGTTATTAGTAATAGTAGCATTCTATGTTAAAACAAATGTCCCATATGCTTTTTAGTTAATTTAATTAAACAATGTTGTGTTCACATACCGTGTAGCGGTCTTCTCCTGCGACAACTGTGGCATCGACATTGACAATCGCGGCCTGTGCAGTCATTTCTTCGCCAATCGATACTGCTTTCGCTGCAAGAAGCACCTGCCCCTTTCCTATTGCAACGAAAAGAACGTTTGCCAGGCACTAAATTTTCCATCTTACATTTGTTAACTTTGTCGTTTGTTAACATAGCAGTATAACTATAGTTTATAATGTTGAACTAAATACTTAAACCACTGCGTGTTTCAGGCGTGTGCTCGTAAGAGTGACCAAGGACGCAGACGTGCAACTATTAACTCGGCGGTAGACAGTGTAGTGAACCAAGTGTCATTTCCAGTCAATCCGCAAGACGATATTATGTATCCTGCTTTTATTTACCACAACATGAATGAAATTAACGAAGTCATCAACAACTATCAGCAGCAGTTTGGGTAGATGTTTGTTTTTTCTACCAGCGTATATGCGTCTGTTTATTGTCTAAATAGCATTTGCTCCTCACTATCAGTAGTATAATCATCATCATCATTAGCATGTTATTAATTTCTTGTTGTTGTTGCTTTTGTTGCGTTTACTGTTTGTCTCACATAGCCTACAACAATAGTTTGGCTACATGTTTTTTTGTATTGCCAAAGCACGTGTACATAGTCGCAATAGCATATCCTGCTAGTTTTTATTATTATTGTTATCATCGCTATCATTATTGTGTTATTAGTAATTTGTTGTTGCTGTTTGTCACAGATCTATTCGCGTCGTCGCGCGCACTACGTCAGCGTTCAGCAGAGACGTGTCGCACGGCGTTCAGCACGTGCCTGGCCACTTTATCACCGAACCGCAACTCGTCAGTAGTGGTCATCCTTTTGATTGTGAGCTGTTGTTAAAAGACATTGAGAAGCAAATAGTTAAATTTAATAAGAGGGGTAGTAATTTTGACCTCGACATTGTCATAGACTTTCAACTTATTATAACTCAGTACAGGCCCCTCAGCGGTTCAACATTTACACCTACACCACTTTTTACTGCCAAGAAAAAAGCCGTCACTAATGTTGTTAACAAGGACAACAAATGCTTCATGTGGGCCATTTTGTCATGTTTGTATCTTGCCCAAGATTACCTTTATGGTGTTTCTAACGTGCGAGCACACTCTCAACCTTGACGGTATCGTGTTTTTTATGCAAACAAAGCAGATCCCTAAATTCGAAAAAACAAAACCTTATTATCAGTGTCAATGCCATCTCTCCAGACGATAATGCCAAAGGGTTCTGAGTTAAATATTTGAGCCCGGAACTTTATCGACAGCGACATGTAGTAGAAGCTGTACTAGTAGCATGGCAAGCATGGTAGCGTGTTGTAGCAGCACACATCCACATATCACCCCAGACAGTGTATAGTAGAACCAAACATCAGACAATTGAATATCACTTAAGTCATTCAACAGTGCACTAAATTTTAGACAACATGCAATCAACAAGCAGGAAAAGCCATTATAAACTGCAATTTTTCTTACGTTCAATGAAAGAAATTTACAAAATAATACACTGACAAAAAAGTATAACTTTTACCTTTTGACCTATACCTTAAAAATTTAATTTAAATCATACATTTGAAATAATAAATGCTCATGCTAAACTTCGCATAACTGCAACAGTATAGCAGTATTTAGTAACAAAGAAACACCATCAAAAATAATACCACCAAAACAAAAGTAAAAATAATAGATAGTGAAAATAGAATTGAAAACCATCTCATCTGATAGAAAACATGTCAGCATTCTGAAGCACTGTTGTTCGTAGTTAAGACTTTGCCACAGTAAACTGTAGATATGATATTTTATTTGTACAGGGTGGTCCAAAAAAACGGCACAAAGTTAATGACACCAGAATTTTGCAACCGTACGTCATAAAGTCATGTGGTTTTTAGCAAAAGGTTCCCAAAAATTTTTTTACATGACTAAAGTCAGTATTTGAATATAGCAGTTAAATATTACTTGTTATTGCAGCTGGCAATTAAACTATGCAAAAAAAACTTTTGCCCTCAATACTGCAGTTCATAAAACGTGCCACTTTTATTTTTTGCAATAGCTTTGTGAAACATTGGCAGATTTTAGTAATCTTTGGCATGCGACACTAAAAAAAACTTGACGTAAATGTCTGCAGTTTTGGCCACCTTATTCTAAGGTTGTCGCTACACTACCTTGTGAAATGCAAAAGTGTTATGTCAATGGCCAAACAGCGACTTCTGCATTTCACATGGTAGTGTAGCAACAGCCTTAGGGTGAGGTGGCCAAAACTAAAAACCTTTGCGTCAAGTTTCTTTCTAATGACGCACGCCAAAAAATAATAAAATCGATTAATGTTTCACAGAGCTATTAAAAAAATAATAGTGGCAAGTTTTTATGGACCGAGGTACATTGAAAGTAATTCTGTTTTTCAATATTTCAATTGCCAAAAAATTTTTTTAATTGCTGTATTTAAACACTGACTTTAGTCATGTAAAAAATTTCTTTCAGAACATTTTGCTGAAAACCGCATGACTCTGTGATGTACGGTTGCAAAATTATGGTGCCATAAACTTTGTGCCGTTTTTTTAACCACCCTGTATATTAACAAAATGCAGTCTTACTGAACAAGGCGTGATGATGACGATGAGCCTGACACTGGTGCTGTTGTAGCTTAGTCAGGTTGTTTTCGCTTGACCTGTTTCTGCCGACCTCCAGCAGTTGCATTGATATTCTCAGACCTATAACAACATTTCTATCATCAAAAAAAGTTCACTGTGGGGATGAAATATAAAGCAAAATCAGATATAGCAGACAGCGTGGGATGGAACCAGACAGCAGCCTGAGAGATGAAAATATCACATGATGAGAGATAAAATTACACCCAAATTTTAAATGTCAGAGTTCAGTTCAGTTCGGTTCAGTTGCTCTGCAGGGCACGTCAACGAAAACACTCGTTGGCCGAAAAATTTTTTCGCAAATTTTTAACGAAATATTCGTACAGTGCGACGTAACTGAACTGAACTCACCAATGACCAATGAGTGAGAGAGCTTGCTGGTATCCAGCTTTTTAGACAGGGTGTACATACAGACAAACGTACTGTCTGGATGGCGGCTTAAGCAGATCATGTTGCAGACGAGCAGCTGATCTGAGACGTCTAGAAGTCACGAATACTAACTCAGCCTTGTCACCTACCTAGCGGTCCTGAACAGTTGCTGAACCAACTGTACTGATCTTCCGCGATATGTCTCTAAATTAACAGGGTGCAACAAAAACAATCATCCACCAAAAATTGTTACACATTGATTAATAAGATAACCCAGCAAACAACATTCAATTTTTCAAACACTTAAAAATAACTAAATGTTCGAATATTTATAAATAATAACTCTTTAGCACTTTTACATCTAAAAGCAGGTACTGCTTTCTGCACGTCTTAGCCATCACAATTCTGTCTGTCTGTTCATCCATCCATCTGTCACATGGGTGGATTAGTCAAAAACGGTGCAATCTAAAATCACCAAATTTTCACAGTCAGCTGCGACACAAATCTATATCATTTACAAGGTGGCGCCATGCAACTATCGTTATGCGATCCAGATAAAAAATTTGGTAGGCCTATTTGTACATTAACTTAGCGTGAACACGCCAACTTTTAGCTAAACTACTGAACAGGAACTGCTATAGGCTTTCGCGCCTCTCGTGAGCATTAGCTCAAATTTCTTATAACACTTTAGCAAATGCAGAAAACATAATGTTGCATGACAAAAACTATCAAAATCTGCCAATGTTTCATGGAGTCATTTAAAAAATAACACTGGCAAAGTTTTTTTTGGCACACTGTAGATTAGTAAATTAAGCATTATCTTACAGTTTAGTTTTGGTGGACGTAGACAAGTCCTGCTGGCCAGACTGCGTGCTGCAGGATGACATGCTGGTGTCGCAGGTCTTGCAGTCGGCTGGCGTCGTGCACTTGGTTGGCCTTGCCTTCACAAAACACAGTGCATTAATGCATTAAAACAATTAACACTCCCACAGCTCTAATTTTAATCAAATTTATGTAGATGGCAAATAAATCAACAATTAATGCATTTGCAAATCTCTACTTGCAACAGCTCTAAGAAAAAGACAAAATGTTAGGGTAGATAATTTTTCAATGTAAAGTTTTTTTTAAAATGCACAAAATAACACTCATACGAACACGGAGTCTGTCCAATGCATTTCGAAAGTTTATAGTATATATTTGTATAAATATAATCAGTGAGCTGTTTAGACCGGAAAAAAATCAAACAGTTTAATTTCAAATTGTACAGCAGCAATGATACTTTCATCATTCTCTTATTATTTTTAGTAAACGATACACATTGTCAGCGGAGATTCTTCAGCAGCGCTTTACTATAAAAGATCCATCGTCACCATGCGTGTATCTTGCACCATTATGGTAATATGGCGCCTCAAAAATAATGCGGTCACAAGTTTGACCTTTTGGGGTCACGTGACATCGTCAATCACGTTACCATTTGACTCCCGGGGGTCGTTGCTATGGGTGGTTTATAGTGACCATGCGTCTACCTGGCACCATTACGGAGATATGGCGCCTCAAACATAACGGGGAAAAAATAGGGAAAAGTAAAAAAACAAGAAAAAAAGAGAAGAGAAAAAAGAAGAAAAAAGGAAAAGGAGAAAGAGAAGAAAAAAGGAAAGGGAAAGGAAAGGTAGAAGGAAGATTGCTTAAGATATGTTGGACGCACACACGGACGCACGGACGCAAAGGTAATTTTATATTCTGTATAGTATTGGACAGACAATAACGTGAAGATGCCTACTTACTTAGACACAGATTCCTGCTGTGCACTAGACGACGAAGGTTTCGGTTCCGGTTGAACTGAAGTGTCAAACACTTCATCCACCTGTCGTCGCTGTGCCTGGTACGCTTTTTTCTTGCGACGTGCAGTCGCTGCTGAAGTGACTTTACGAGGCATAACTACAAGATGCATGGACAGACCACGCTATTTTCACAAATCGTCATGTATAGCGTGCCGGCAGTTGGCAGTCTAAATGGAACATGTTAACATGAGCCAGGCCTATGCAAAGTTAAGTTACTATTTAGACGTTACTATTTAGACCTAGTATTACTGTATTAGTATTACTGTAAGCTGATAAGGTTCAATCACAGAACAAATGCATGATACTGTAATCAACTTAGCCTAGACAAATGCATTTGCATGAATATAGGCCTATACAGTTTAGTTACACACTCTAAGCCTACCTATACAGCATGACATGATAATTATTTATTTTAGCATAAATGTGTTATGATCTTGAGAAACGGCAAAACTTCAGGCTAAGCCTGAGCAATAGCCGATCACAGCGTGTCTTTTGCAACTGCCGGCACACTATACAAGACGTTCACAAATTTACTTACACGACTACGGAATAAGATAAAGATAACAAACTTATAAAATCTTCATTAATAATATAGGTTACTCAAGTAATGAACTACATAGTCAGTCACTACTTTCAACGATTTTCTTTAATATTTAGCAGATTGAAGACGATTATTATTGTTTCGACAAAAATTAGCAGTACTCACCTTGTTTGTTCAAAGCGAAAAAGAAAACATAAACAACCTAGAGATGTAACTAAATATTCTATTTATTCAAAACTAACAAATATCAGAAACTAACGAATACTAACGACTAAACAATTTCAACCACAACGGCAGCACCGCCAACCAATCGCAATCCCTCGAATTTTTTTTTATCCAGCATGCATTGCGACCATTCGTTTATAAAATAGTTGGGCGTTTATTTTCATATAACGTAGTGTTGATTACAATTTATTTGTGTTTACTTATTTTATACGCAGCAATCGCGCAGCATATGATTTTTCTCTCCCAAATATTAAGGGGGCGATATCCCCTAAAAGTTGTACACGCGTTATCACCCCATTTAGCACCACGTCACTTGCATAAAGCTACTCCCTTTGGCTCCAAAGTTCTTGCGGCTAATACGCTACATTTTAAGCCAATTTTTGACTCCCCTTTAAAAAAAGTTCTAAAAAAGCCCCCATCACCGGTGGGGGTGCGCTAGTAAGACTTGGATATTTTCTAACGGGTGTAAAAATTTGAGGGCGCAGCACCCCTTGTAGGTCGAAATATGACCTTTCGAAAAAATCGATTTGGGTGGGCAAACATTAGCCACGTAATCTCTGGTGGTGGTGGACTAAACTTTAACAAATTTCTTTTGTTCAACGCGAAATTAACTGTTCTTGATAACGCCGTTTACCGCTTGTTGATATCTCTATCCAGTCCAGAGATAGTTGCGGACAAACTCGAGTGTTGTCGTAAAACGTACTAAATTTTAGACGTTTTTTGTCCCCCCCATATTTTAATTGGGCGGTGACCCCCAAAAGTCGCACCCGCGTTATTACCCTCATCTAGCAGCACGTCACGTTGCAAAGTCTCATGAAACTACTTTCTTTGGCTCCAAAGATCCTTTGTCTAATACGCTACATTTTAAGGCAATTTTTAACTTCCCTTTGAAAAATGTTGTAAGAAGGTCGACTCAGCCTGCTAGGTCGACTCAGCCTTCCTATTCTCCGCGGGACGGTGAAATGAGTAGTAATTCATTTATATGAGTTACGGAGGTGGGGACCTTTATACAGCTGACTGGAGTTGCCTAGCCGGCCGCTGCCCCAGCCTGTGTTTGCAGGCTGCGCACGGTGGTTGTGCGGCAGGCGGCTCTAGTTAGTGACAAGACCAAGCGCGTTAGAGGCGAGTAAGCGAGACGCGCTATACAAATTGACGACCTTTACCTTTACCTTTACCCTTAAGGGCCCCCGTCCCCAATGGGGGGTGCGCTACTAAAAATTGGTCATTTTCTAGCGCCTGTAAAAATTTGGGGGCGCAGCACCTCCTAGGGGCCGAAATATGGCCTTCCGAAAAATTTGATTTTGGTGGGTAAACATTAGCCGCGTAATCTCTGATGTTAGTGGACTGAAGTTTACACAATTTTTTTATTCAACGCGGAATTAAACGTATTTGATAACGCCGTTCACCGCTTGTCGATATCTCTATGCAGTTCAGAGATATTTGCGCTCAAAGTCGAAAGTTGTCGTTAAACGTACTAAATTTTGCGCGTTTTTTGCCCTCTCAAATTTTAAGGGGGCGGTGACCCTTAAAAGTTGCACTTGCGTTGTCACCCCCATCTAACAGCACGTCACGTGGCAAAGTTTAATGAAGCTACTCCCCCTGGCTCCAAAGTTCTCGCGGCTAATACGCTACATTTTAAGTCAATTTTTATCAGTTTTTAAAAAAAAATGTAAAGAAGGCTCCCGTCCCAGATAAAAAATGCGCTAGTAAGACTTGGTCATTTTTTAGCGCCTGTAAAAATTTGGGGGCGCAGCACCTTCTAGGGACCAAAATATGGCTTTCTGAATAATTTGATTTGGGTGGGTAAACATTAGCCGCGTAATCTCTGGTGTTAGTGGACCAAAGTTCATCAATTTTTTTTATTCAACGCGGAATCAACTGCATTTGATAACACCGTTTACCGTTTGTCAATATCTTTATTTATTTCAAAAATATTTGCGGTCAAACTCAAAAGTTATCATAAAATGTACTAAATTTTGCACGTTTTTTTACTCCCAAATTTTAAGGGGGCACTGCCCCCTAAAAGTTGTATCCGCGTTATTACCCTTATTTAGCAGCACGTTACGCGACAAAGTCTCATAGAGCTACTTTTTTTGGCTTTAAAGTTTTCGCGGTTATTACGCTACATTTTAAGGCAATTTTTGACTCCCCTGTGAAAAAAGTTGTAAAGAGGGACCCGTCCCCGTTGGGAGGTGCGCTAGTAAGACTTGGTTATTTTCTAGAGCGTGTAAATATTTGAGGGCGCAGCATCCCCTAGGGGCCGAAATATGGTTTTTCGAAAAATGTGCTTTATGGGGGTACGATTCAACATCTAAATCTCCAAGATCACTGAACCAAATTTCACTAACTTGTTTCGCCTAACGCAAAAGAAATCGCGATAGACGGAGTAAAAATCCGATTTTGAATATCTTCATTTGTTTCGGAGATATTCGCCGCCAAACTTTAAAGTTGTCCGAAATCGGGCCAAATTTTGCATGTTTTTTCGCTTCCGATATTTTTTTGGGGTGTGCCCCTCAAAATTTTAAACCGAAGTTATAAAATTCGACCTAGTTCTGACCATCTTGCAAAATTTCAAGCCGGTCGGTTTACGCATATCTCAGATCTCGCGCTCAAAAAAACTAGAAATTTGGGGCAAAGCCCAACGTGAGTCCGCCCGGCGCCCTAAGTCCGATTGGGGAAAATTAAGGGGGGTAAAAAGGGGAGAGAATTTCCCCGGCATCAAAGTCACGTGGCCCGAACTCAAATGCATTGGCATACGCCGAACGCGCATTGTCGACTTAGGGTAGGTCAACATTAGCGCTTATAACTTGGTTCGTAGTAAACGGAACTTTACAAAATTTTTTTGTTCAACGCTGAAAGAATCGCGCTCGTTAACGCCGTTTAAATTATGTCGTTATCTTCATCGATTCCATAGATATTTGCGCTCAAATTCGAAAGTTGTCGTAAATTGCACCGATTTTTGAACGTTTTTTGCTTTCCCAAATTTTAAGGGGGCGGTGTTTCCAAAATTTGTAATTGCGTTAACACTCCAATAAAGATACACGTCAAGTGCCAACGTTTCGTCGGGCTACACTTTCTAACTCCGAAGTTATAAGCGCTAATTTATTACATTTTAAAGCAATTTTTGACCTTCCTTTAAAGAAATTGAAAGAAAAACCGCCGTCCCCGGTGAAGAGTGCGCTAGTAAAATTTGGTCATTCTCTAGCGCGTGTAAAAATTTGGGGGCGCAGCACCCCCTAGGGGCCGAAATATGGCTTTTCGAAAAATTTGATTTTGGTGGGTAAACATTAACCGCGTAATCTCTGATGTTAGTGAACTGAATTTTACACAGTTTTTCTATTAACGCAAAATTAACTGTATTTGATAACGCCGTTTACCGCTTGTCGATATCCCTATGCAGTTCAGAGATATTTGCGCTCAAAGTCGAAAATTGCCGTTAAACGTAATAAACTTTGCGCGTTTTTTTGCACTCCCAAATTTTAAGGGAACGGTGCCCTTTAAAAGTTGTACCCGCATTATCACCCCCATCTAGCAGCACGTCACGTGGCAAAGTCTCAGGAAGCTACTCCCTTTGGCTCCAAAGATTTTTCGTCTAATACGCTACATTTTTAGCCAATTTTTGAAGTTGTAAAAAGGGCCCCGTCCCCGTTAAAAGGTGCGCTAGTAAGATTTGGTCATTCTCTAGCGCGTGTAAAAATTTGGAGGCGCAGCACGCCCTAGGGGCAGAAATATGGTTTTTTAAAAAATGCACTTTGGGTGGGTACGATTCAACATCGATTCAACATCGAGATCTCATAAGTCACTAGACCAAACTTCACCGGACTTGTATTGCCTAACGCAGGAAAAATCGCGATAGACAAAATGACTATCCGATTTTGAATATCTTCATCCGTTTCGGAGATATTCGTCGCCGAACTTCGAAGTCGTCCGAAATCGGGCCAAATTTTGCATGTTTTTGGCCCCTGAAATTTTTTTAAATGCGTCTTTTAAA
>Ga0209367_1004118_pt1 | contig 19994 bp, 10 predicted proteins | sample WorMetLIZISLAND2_FD_187412 | JGI IMG/M metagenome (GOLD analysis project Ga0209367, IMG submission 187412) | Marine gutless worms symbiont microbial communities from Max Planck institute for Marine Microbiology, Germany - Olavius geniculatus... ...
ACCCCAGGCTCCGCGATATTTGGGGGCCCAAATATAGAGAGTTAGAAACATATTTTTATAATAATATTATAAAAAAATAACAATTATATAGTTAGTATAACGTAATCAAGAAAATTAATATAGAGATTCTAACTGCAGAGCAACGTAAACAATAACAGACATCATCGCTAGCATAAAAATCTATTAGCCTGTGATCAAAATTATATTTATTTACAGTAGTGATGGAACCGCAACTACAGTTTACTTAAATATTTCATTCAATTGTCAAATAACTGCAGTTTTACAGAATATTGGAACTTTTGATTGTCAGAATTTAATAAATTAAATAAATTTACCTATGTGCATTAACTTTTTTAACGTGCATTAATTTATTAATGCATTAATTAATGTGTTAATTTGACAGCTCTAATAATAACAGAAACACTTGAAGGTTAGTAGTTACAATGATGCCCAAGTACGATTCTTTGAAAAGCCAAATGCGCCTATCTGGTCTAAATTGCTCAGTCCAGATAACCACTGAAATCTAATGATATTTTTTCAGGCAATGGAGACCACCCTTCCAAAAAATCATCAAAACCCACTGAAAACTATTTGAATATCCTAAAAGTGGACAAACAGACAGAATTTACAAGAACCTCCTTCCTTCGATGAGTCTATAATATGAATATGACATTTGGCTGTATGAAAATACATTTTGATTGATGGCACAGAACTAATTACCGTCTCAAAGTCATGCAGAACAGTGGAGCGTCTCGACTCCAGTATTGGTGGTACACTGATGCGCTCAAACGCTCCGTGCTTAATGTCCATCTCTATGTCCTCCGTGAATCGACCATCGATACGTCTACGACTCATCACGCCGTTGCTGCTCACTTTCTGAAACTCGTAGAAACGAAACTCCGCCTTCTTTGTGCACAGTCCTTTCTGCACAAACAGCAGACAGGAAAACCTTCCCAGTCTGACCTACATCCATCTGACCTACATATTCAAGCACGTGTAATTTTAGTAAGTAACTAGTTAACCTTTGCAAAAGAATAAGTTCAAGTGACGCTGAACTCGAACTGAAAAGCAAGAAGAAGTCCAGCTGTCATCAAGTTAGCTGAATCCAAGGAACACTACTTTGAACACTATCAGCTACAGAGCCAGAACTGTTCAGCTTTGCAGTCTCAAATCTAGCCATGGCCATGGTCAGGAATGGGTATAAGACATATGATACAGTACCAGCACACTTGATTGTCTACAAATAATAAAATAATAATACCATTAAATATAAACAAATAACAGTCACATAATACAGCAGCACTAATTAAAATATACATTTCAAAAGTATAAAGAAACAGACACCATAATCAGGTAAATTCTAGTGTGGTTCATTCAGCTATGCCTGAGAGTGTGCGTAACTAACAAATATGGTACCTCAAATGATCAAATGATAACAAGCTGACACGTTTCAATCAGACAAAAATAAAAAAGCCATGTGACCTTTGCCCTACTGATCACCTTGATATGTAGCCATATATGCCTATATATAGCATCCTTTATAAAGGATCACTAATTTAACACTACATCATAAAATGACTTTGGCACATACAAGTTATACAACTATCAGTGCATTATGCAGCGTTCAGTACAATACATATTATTGTTTCATGTTGTGGGTTAACACTAGACAAAATCGTTGCAAAAACCCAACAAATTGATTATTTGTCTTATACTAGAAGCTACTGCATGTATTATACATCAACTGTTCTTTCGTGGCCACTGTCCCCTGCAGGCACACCGACGTTTAATCAGGGCTTTGGTGCCAGAGGCACCTTTAGACCATTATGACCTGGGCCTGACCAAGCCCGCCACCTTCCTGAAGCTCCGGTCCCCCGGCCAAGAAAGAGCATGTAGTCGCATACACGAGGCGTCCCTCATGCTGCCAGTCATTTTATGTATAGTGCAAACTGCTATATGTATATGCCAGATGTCAGCCTACAATATAATGGTATTTCCCTGATTTCTCGTGCATTAATCCATATATGTCTTGTGTCTTTTATAACGAATACCTACTTTAACGCTACATCAAATAATGACTCCGGCACGTATGGGTTATAAGCTTCTAGAGGTTGTCAGAGTAAATGTTCATGCAAAATTTTAACAACCTAAGTGCAGCATTTAATAAGTTTGTGACATTCGATAACAAAAAAGTGCAGATGAAAACAACACTGTCTTGCTACCTGAACAGTAACAATCCAATTATACAATCATAGATAGCCAGTGGTGTCATAATAAGGCTGGCAGGCGAGGGGGCAAAGAAAAATTGCTCCCAGTCCACCAAATTCTGGACTCTCAGGAAATTGTCAAAATATCTTTTGCTTGATGGAAAAATGCCATACGAAAATGCAACATTTTGGACTAAGAAACACCATTTTAAAAAAATTTACAAAAATCAAAATTCTGAGCACCCATAATCTCCTCTGTCGGAATTCTGTTTGCAGTGTCTGTCGGAAAATTGCAACTTTGTGCCCCAGATACTTTTTCAACCCATGACACTGTTGCTCAAGGAAGACAGCTTTTTCGCCCCTTTGCCATTTTATCCCCTGGCTGATTCACCCCCTGGCTCATTCCCACTGGTTTGTTCAACCCCTGGCTGACTTGCCCCATCACCCTGCTATGGATCCTGAGATGACCGACTTTTCATGCTGTGATCACTTATTAGAACAATGCCATTTGTCATGTATAACGTTAACTGAAATAATTACTAATCATTTGCATGATCATGCACTTAGTTGTATATCTTTCTGTACATTAAAATGAAACAGAACATTAGACCAATATCGTCCGAGCTGAGAGGCGAACAAGCCAGACGGCAAACAAGCCAGAGGGCGAACAAGCCAGTGAACAAATCATCCAAGGTCCGGGGATGAAAAAGCCAGGAAGTGAAAAAGCCAGGAATCAAATTATCCAGGGGCAATCAGCCAAGGAGTGAAACAGTAAAGAGGCAAAAAAAGCCATAATTCAGATAGCCGTTGGCTGTGCTGATGTTACCTTGTGCACGATGTATCTGAACAGACATACGCCGCTGATTGTGACAATAACAACCAGCAATACCAACAAGCAGAGTGTCAGTGCAACGACGATTCCTCGACGCTTTCTCTGTGCTACAGGCACCACCACCACATTGCCCGGCACACCAGCCTTCTTCTTCAGAGCCAATGGCATCTGCACAAAAACCAAATCATACTACCGGTATGCATACGCTCTCTGTTACTCATCCGTTTCAATCTAAAAGCTTGCACATAAATACAAAAACACTTTTATAAACCAACTGTAACATTAAGTCTAAGTTGATGCCAGCAAATTTCACACAAGTGAAGCTTGTAAATTGTTGGAGCGAGACCAGCTGAAAAGCACATACCCTTGCTTCAGAGCAGTGAAAACATTGCAAATTATGCATAATGATTTCATTAACTAACTTTTTGTTTCCACGTGAAATATCAAGATGACAATCGTCAGCTTTAGAAAGCGAGTATTTTTTCGTCTCTGTCAACCATTATGTGGAATTCGTCAACAAAGACTGCGACACAAAACCACTATCATACGCGTTCATACCACATCTTCTGATATTCTAATCTTCGAATTTGATGCGTCACTCTTCTTTTCAACCTTCTTGTCACCTGGCTTTGGTTTATATATCGTCATTTTGTCACGTATTTCAACAAAAACACTTCTTATTTAGACAAGTACGCAGCTGTTCGAGAAAAAAAATAATCTTCGTGGGCGTGGCCAACGTCACAGGGCACCTGCGCATGAAGTAAGTAACAAAACGTGAACTCTCCAATAATCTCATCATTGCCATTCATTGGCGTATGTGGTAGCTATATATGTATGTATGTATGTATGTATGTATGCAATATATGTCTGTATTATTGTAAAACAAATGCGTTTTGACATTTGCTGCAATAAAGTAACGAATGAATGAATGAACTTTATGCAAATAATATAAAAATAATGAATAACAAAAAACATCAATAAAGAAGGACATAGAAGTAAAAAAAAATACATGAAATGCATGCAATACTTTTCTGAGTCTGCAACACAGTGAATAGAGTATTACTCATAAAAAGTAGAGTATTAATCATGCTCTATTCACTGTATATGCATCTTTATCTGTGGACATGCAAATATATAAAAGTTAGTTTCAAAAGTTTATTAACACTTAAATATATAAAAATTTTAAAAATTTAAGTTTTAAATTTAAATGCTTCTATTTGCAATGCAATTTTATTTAAAACATAAAAAGTTAAACTTTTAATAAAAAAACTACTCCGTAAAATTAATTTAAAAATTTCTTCTTACTTATTTACCACTTGAGTAGCTGTCGACGCCTAGCGGACGTTGCCTAGCAAATGTAAACAATTTTTTGCTTTTGTTTTGTTTATAAAAATGTAGCAGTGTAACAAAGTATTCAGCTAATTGTAGTATATTTGCATTAGCAAGTAATTATGATTTATGAACATTAGTTATAAAACATTATTTCTGCCTTTTGTCTGACAACGATTTGGATTGCCTAAATTTGGTGATTTTAAGCATCACGAAACACTTCTGGTGGAAGCGATCCAGTATTGTTAATCACAGTCTTGTGTATAACAGGCTAATAGATTTCTATGCTACCGATGACGTCAGTTATTGTTGAAAAATGTGTTTTATTTGCTTTCTAACTTTCTATATTTTACAGGCGGGCTCCCCAAACGTCGCGGGGCCCGGGGTAACTTCCCGCTACTCTCTCTCTGGACGGGCTTCGGTGCATTAATAAGGCGTTAATTAATGCATTAAAAAATTAACGCAGTGCGATAATGCGTTAAAAATTAACGCTTTGACAGCTCTAGTTTTTACCATACCTTGCTGGAGCTTTCAACATACTGACTTTGGCATGTATTTTGTAGAAGAGGAAGTGAAGAAGAAGGCCTTTTTTCACTCGCTGTGCCCCCGCTATCTCAACATTAGAAGTTTTCAGTTGAGTTTTGGGACGTATTTGAATTTTTATGTTTCGTTGTTATTTTGTGCGCTATACAGTTGAGAATGGATTCTCAGTTTCTTGGTGGAAGCACAATAAATGCACTCAAAGATCTGCTGACAGTACACAATGAAGAGTCTGACAGTGATGATGATTTCAAGGTTTGTGTGGAAGAAAATCTACTTGATTTGTTTATTCAAATAAATGATGTGTTAATATAAACATTTTCTGATAAACTGTATGATGGAATACAATCATCATCATCAGAAGGGCTAACAGGGTTTGAATGAAAATTCTTTTTACTGTGACATGACTAGTGTCAAATAAGTTGGATATGAGGATGCAAATTCATCATTCTGAGGGTTCCACCATTTCATTCATGGTTGTTGTAGGGAATAGTTCTCGATATTGCTTTTTGCTAGTCGGCTTTCATTTTTAATTCACTGTTTAGCTCACATTTTCTGCCTAACCCTATAGCTCTTAACTGTGACTCTGAATGCAGTGAAGGGTGGCTTTTTGCAATGATGGCACTTTGGTGTGGCAGAGAAATGAAACAAGAAGGTCATGAGGTGCTGCCTGATGGTGCAGAATGATGGTGATGCAGATTGAAGTTTGTTTTACAGTTTGGCACCAAAGACCGAGTGAAATATGCTCATTTGTGCGGCCCACAGTTTTCCACGGCAAATTTTGCCAAATTCCCCGGGCCAGTTTACAAAATTTCACGGCTCACCACAGCAAAATTGTTCAAATTTTGCAGCTCACTACAACCATTCGTTTGTGAGTAAACTGAGCTTTCTGCTGTCATCACAAAACTTTAGCTATTGAAGGCTGATGTTGTGCTCAGTTATGCTAGCAACATTCAAAGAAAATTATTAATTTTTTAAAGTGCAATTTGTCAAATCAAATTGTTTATTTATGATCGAGTGCAATATTGTGATGGCTATTAGTAAGGCTCACAGTTTTAGGCAGTTTAGTTTAATTTTTTTGTGATATTTCTATTTACGGTAGTTATGTTGTGAAGTCGACAATCGTACTGATCATCAGTCATTTCTAAATTTTTTGCAAAATTTTGTGATATTTTGCAAAAAAGATCAAAATTCCACAGAAAAAGACAAATTGTGTGGTTTGGCTCAAAATTCTGCAACCCACGGAAAACTGTGGACCCTACTTATTTGCTCACTTTTGCATGGCAGGTCAGTACTGTGAATTGGTAGTTGGAAGCTAGCTAAGCCTCTGTTGACTGAAGATGTCAGCAATGCGAGTGAAATACATTCTGTTCATCTTGCAGTCAAAAACTGTTTACAAAACATCTGCATGCTTAGTAATTGAGTATAGTTACATTAATTAGTTAATGCTAACATTACAATTCGTTCATGACATTATTCTCCAGTTTGCGTTGATTTGTGTCTTGTGTTAGCCACGTGGTGGACTGTCTGCAATGGGTCCTGCTGATGTTGGGTCTAAGAAGAAGTCCTCAACCTCAGATTGTATGACTATGTGTTTTAATATAACATAATATCAGTTTTTACGCGCGAAAGCAGAATGATTCGCGCGTCTTTGCCATCGCCTGGGCGTCCGTCCGTCCGTCCGTCTGTCTGTCACACTCGTGGACTGTATCAAAACGGTGCAAGCTAGGATCACGAAATCTTCACTGTGGGCTGCCCCAAGGTCTCTAGTTTATCGTGACAAAATTTCGTGCCACTGGATGCAGGGGTTCCCCTCGAACGAGGGCGTCAAAGAGGGGTACCCCCTAAAAAAGACGTCATTTTGCCATTATTGGCTCGAATAATCTGAAAACGGTTGTACATACATGCTGCTTATCATAACAAGCACTGGTGACAGGCTTTTTGGATTTATCAACATCGATGATCTTGAACGACCTTGAACCCTTCAAAAAGCGGTTTTTAGTGAATTTTTCGCAATTTTTGGATGCAGCGCACATTTCAACACTGAATTGTATAAAATGGCTGGAGATAGACCAAGACAACCTACATATGAAAGTTTTAGCATTCAACGTAGATTTTAGCAGTTTAAGTCCCGACCCCCTAGGTTCAATGAGGCCGGGGCAGGCGGGCGTCAAAGACAGCTACCCCCCTAAAAAGACGTCATTTTGCCGTTATTGGCTCGAATAATGTAAAAACGGTTGCAGATAGGTACATACATGCTGCTTTTCATAACAAGCACTGGTGACAGGCTTTTTGGATTTATTAACATCGATGACCTTGAACGACCTTGAACCCCTCAAAAAGGGGTTTTTAGTGAATTTTTTGCACAATTTTGCGCTGCGACATGCATTTCAAGAGTGAATTGCGCCAAAATGTCTGGAGATAGACCAAGACAACCTGCATATGAAATTTTCTGCATGGAATGTAGATTTTAGCAGTCCAAGTCAAGCAGGCCTGCGCACGTAGGTGTTAACGAGAGGTACTCCTGTAAAAAGTGGTGATTTATACTCTGTGCTTGTCTAGCGTGTAAATGGTTGCAGATAGGCACAGCCATGCTGCTTATCATAACAAGCACTGATGAGGAGCTTCTTACGAATGTCAACATCGATAACCTTGAATGACCTTGAACCCTAAAAATATTGATTTAACGTGATTTTTGGGCGATCTTTGGCTGCAAAAGAGTGAATTACGACGAAATGGATGGAGATAGACTAAGATTACCTGTGAACAGGAACTGCTATAGGCTTTCACGCATTTCGTGAGCTTTGCTCAAATTTCTTGTTGTGTGTTAGTTTAATGCCAGTCACAATAGTGTTTACTGTTGGCAATTTGGGCTGAGATTACCTCTTTTTATTCAGCTTTTTGTCTGTGTTGCTTATTTTGGAAAGATTGTTGCTTTTTGGCACAACCGTTGACACCACAGTAGTTGAAAAGGTTTTTTCACTTTTTTCAAAAAAGTTTTCAAAGGACAATTAATTTTTATTAATTAGCATTTTTTCCTGACACCAATTTTTAGCCAAACATACTTTAGTAACAGTCGAGCTGTTGTCATGGTTGTCGTCTGTCTATCCGTTTGTCTGTTCATCATGGATGTACTGTGACTAAATGGTGCAAGATAGGACCTAGGTTGCTATTGGTCACTAATAGGAAGTTGCAAACTGGCTTTCAAATGACATATAAATCATTGACCTTGGATGACCATGAAGGGTTATAACGCATTATGGAATAGAATGTTTCAAGCTGTAAGTGGCCATATATCGGAAACGGTTCGAGATAGGGCCAAGGTTACTGTTAATTACTAATAGAAAGTGGCATATGCTTTGTCAGATTAGATGGAAATCATTGACCTTGGGTGACCTTGAAAGCCATTACGTGCACTTTTCAACAGAAAACCGGCCATATCTCAGAAATGATGAGAGATACAGCCTAGATTACTATTAATCACTAATACGAAGTTGCATACGTTCTGTCACATTAGATGGAAATCATTAGATGGAAATCATTGATTTTGGATGACCTTGAAGGCCGTTATACGCTTTTGTGGCTAAATAGTACAAGATAGGGGATAGGTTGCTATGGATCATTGATAAGAAGACGCATATTGGCTTTCAAATGAAATGAAAATCATCGACTTTGGATGACCTTAAAGGTCACTGACAACCAGTATGGTCGGCTATCCTAGCGACAGCTGGGCTTCTTTTTTTTGTGAAACTGAGTTCGATATGAAAGTAGGCAGGTTGAGCAAAGTGCACAGCAGTATTGTTAATTGTTGGCATGGTTTCTTGATGATAAGTAATTGGAAGGACAGTTCATTAGTCTAGAGGGGCACTAGTTTGAACAGTGCAAAGGTTAGGCATAGGGTTAGGGTTAGAGTTTGTGATATGTTTAGGAAAGGGATAAATTGCATATTGGGCGCAGAATGGCAATACATCATATCTACAGCTGTTTATAGCAAAAACCTCCAAACTACACATTTGGCAAAGTTTATCAAAAATGTTACTTATATATTTATTTTGTTACAAAGTGAACTATAACAAATGAACTTTTCAAGAATGTTAAACGAACTGGGAGAGAAAGTTGTTTTTGATTTTTTTGAAATTGGATGTTTTGCCATACTATCTTTGATATTTGACTTTGGAAGACATTGGCTATGGCGGCCCATATGGCAAACCAAGTTATGGTCAGCTTTGGACTAGTGCTTTTTCGGACTAGTTACCAGTCACCTTGATTAGAAGTTGCTTGCTGTGACAACAGCATTGACAATGTCAACGAAGCTGACAACATTGAAGAAAGACACAAAGGACATCTGGACAGCGGATGAAGTGAAAGCCGGGGCTGAGTTTGACGACATTGATGATCCCCGACAACAACCACAGTTAGCGTTATTACTGATAATTAAGCAACAATGTCTCTTATACACTGTGTCTCAAAAGAAGCATTCCCAACATTTTTGACTGTAACATGAAAACCAGTTATCACATTTTGATAATTTTTGGTACAAATAATTCAATAATCGACCAACTGATGCGTTGACATGTTTTATTTTTACTCGCGACAGCAGAATGCTTCGTGCGTCTTAGCCATAGTCTAGGGGTCTGTCTGTCTGTCTGTCTGTCACACTCATGATCTGTATCAAAACGTGCAAGCTAGGATCACAAAATTTCCACTGTGGGCTGCCCCAAGGGCTCTAGTTTATCGTGACAAAATTCCGTGTCTGCGAGTATGGGGGTTGCCCTCGAACGAGGGCGTCAAAGAGAGGTAACCCCAACCCCTAAAAAGGTGTTATTTGCGGTTATTGGCTCGTATTGTGTGAAAACGGTTGCAGATAGGTACAGACATGCTGCTTATCATAACACGCACTGGTGACAGGCTTTTTAGATTTATCAACATCGATGACCTTAAATGACCTTGAACCTTCAAAAGAGGGGTTTTAGTGAATTTTTTGCAATTTTTGGATGCAGCGCACATTTCGAGACTGAATTGCGACAAAATGGCTGGAGATAGACCAAGACAACCTGCAAATGAAATTTTCAGCATTAAACGTAGATTTTAGCAGTCCAAGTCCCAGCCCCCTAGATTCAAGGAGGCTGGTGCAGGTGGGCGTCAAAGACAGCTACCTTCCTAAAAAGTGGTTATTTTACCGCAATTATCTTGTGTAGTGTAAAAATGATTGCAGATAGGGACAGACATCATAACAAGCAATAGTGACAAGCTTTTTATTGGTGTCAACGTCGATGACTTTGAAGGATTTTGAACCCCCAAAATAGGGGTTTTTAGTGATTTTTTTGCGATTTCCGGCTGGAAAACACATTTTAAAAGTGAATTGTGCCAAAATGGCTGGAGATGGACCTAAACGAGCTGTGTATGAGATTTTTGGCGTAGAACATACATTTTTAAGAATCTAAGTTTTGATCTCCTAAATTTAAGGAGTCTTCTGTACGGAGACCTTAAATTTAAGTACTCTTTCAAGATGCATTAATATCTCATTGCTGTAGGCCTACACTGATTGCCAACGTGGCAGGACCGCTGCTATCGCACGTCACGTGAACTTTGCTCAAATTACTTATACGTCATTGTCATCAATTTTCTGCTTTTACTCTTTACTTTGCTATTCATATACTGCAAAGCAAGCTACTACCGCCAAAATTTGTCAATCTGTGAGAGCGCGTTTGAACACTTTCTTTTTTTAGTATTTTTTTCTCGTTTCAAGTATGTTCGTTCGCTAATTTTTAGTTTGCACTCGACTGTTTTTAATTACATTGACTGTCGTTTTCAGAAATTTTAGCTATTTGATGGATGTGGATGATGAATGCTTTGTTATGTGTAATGAGGCTGCACAAAATATTTGGGCCTAGGGCCCCCACAAAGCCTTAATCTGGCCCTGATTGCATGAACGTGTGTCCTACGTATTCTACAGGTACGAGATGGTCTACCGACAAGCCGTCTCATCAGAAGATATGTTTCTACAGTTGGGAAACAAAACTCCGATGACCGCCAGCTGTGAAGAACTTGTTGTGAGTTAGTGCTTATAGCGTTACAACTACTTATTCTGTAACTGTTCAGGGCGTTTATATAATACTGTGGATTAAGATGTAACCAAGACCAAGATGAGAACTATGGTACATTTTTGGCCTATTGCATTGCGCTGTAATTTGTTATTAGAGCTAAAGACGTTTTTGTTTGAGTGCTAAAATCATGTCACATTGTGGCTAACTGTATTTTTGTGCCTCTAAGCTATTTTATTTCCTTAATTACTTACTATTTATGCTGTTAGTGTGCATGATGTCAGTTAACACAACATGATTAAGATTGTCATGGAGTTTAAGCAAAATGCCAGCAGCTTTAACAGTGCTGAAGAGTGAAGAGTGGTCAATATCTCTGCAAATGACATCTTAATCTATTCAATGGGCATCTTCATTTTTACCTATACTTTTGCTCAGACTTTTGCTGAGCTTGAACTTTGGTCTTAGTTTATACTTTTGTCAAAAAGTGAAGTGATTTTGAAACATCAATTTAAGTAGGTACTTAGACCGTAGTTTTGGTTAAGGTGTATAAGCTTAGACCTAAATTTTGGTCTCAGTACCCACTTAGACCGAAGTTTAGTCGAACTAACCTGGCTAAAGTCGGTTCAATCTGCATGGAAGAGATAGCTTTAGTCTTTAGGGCTAAACTTTCGCTGAACCGGAATCCACTTTAATTTTTGACTTTAGCTGAGCGAAAACATGGTGACTATTTATAGTTCTATACATACGCATAGTTTAGTAAATTAAAGCAGTTTGGTACCAAAAATAAACGCCGTAATAAATGCACAATAACGTAAGACGTTACATAATGTATTTGCGTGCACGGTGCAATTAAATAAGCAAGTCCAAGTGTAACTGGTTGATTCATTTCTTGTTAGGGCTAATCTCTGTCCATTTCTAATCTAAAAGTTTAGACCAAAGTTTAGCTGAACTTTGGTCTAAGTACAGACTTTAGCATTCAGTTTCACCTTTGGCTCAGCAAAAGTTTAAGTCAAAGTCAAAAAGTGAGTCACCCAATGGATTTAGCAGATGCACAGCAGCTGTGACAGAGAGATGGACCACCTTGCAGTAGCATGATAGCATCTTTCGCAAATGCTGAACATAGATAATGCTGACGATCACCATTGCCAATTGGTGATGGTTGGAGTGTTTATTTTTACAGGTGAAAGTTATTCTGCCCGATACTATGCTCGCTGAAGTTGAACTTGATGTTAAAGACACGTTTTTTGATTGTCGCACGCCAAAATAGTCGGTGACATCATTGCTTACTGCTTTTTTGTTGCATTTTTTTAGTCTTAGTTATAGGCCTAATTACTCTTTTTTTTGTTTTTTCTGTTTTCAGGCAGTTTCTTAATGTTTTATGTTTTATATTATAACTGTTTTTCTTTTTTAGTTTCTGTCATTTTATTTTCACTTAAAGCATGTCAGTTTTTGAGTGTAAATTTTTTTGATATTGTAATGTATTTATTTGACTATTGCAGGACATTTTATTTGTTATATTGTGCATTGATATTTCTGCTAGAGCTGTTGAATTAACACGTTAGTGCATTAAAGAATTAATGCACATTTAAAAAATTAATGTGCATATGTAAATTTACTAAATTCTGTAAGCCGAATTTTCAATATTCTATTAAACAGTGGTTATTTGATGATCTGAATAATATTTAAGTAATTAAAAATTGTTTTGTTGCCATTCTATTACCACTGTTATCGTCTTGTGACTCAGGCACAAGTTCACAGTTGTCATTCCAGTCACCCTTTCGATGTAGCCCACCTATGTCCATTTAGAACTTTAGCAAAATTATGATGCATTAATTAATGCATTAATGCATGCATTAAAAAGTTAATGCATGCATTAACGTCATTAAAAATAACGCCTCGCCAACATTGATTTTTGCATTTAACGTTGGTATATATAGAAATTGCTTTGTTAAGTTGACAGTTGCATTTATGCGTAAATATGTGGGGTGTGCTTGTTTCATTTTGTGCTCAATAAAATTGGATTTAAATTTAATGTAGCTGCAAATAACAAATAGTCAGATGTACAATGATTACTTGTATGTTGGTGCACATGTTTTATTATGATTAGTTACTTTAGTGCTGTGCATTATACCAAATTTTTATATCTTGAGTAATTTAAGTGAAATACTAGATAGAGATATAAACAACATCAGAATCTAATACATTATTGGCTCATTGCATCACATTATGTAATAAGCTATACTGCAGTTTTAATATTTATCCTAGTGCTTTATAATTAACAGGTTAACTTAATGCGTTAACACTTTATAGAATTAGTCGTATGTACTGTAATAAATATTTCTCATTTGAAAAATCATATATAAATTTACCGACATTTTTCCTGCAGATATGCAAAGCAAGAAACATGAACGGTTAATGGTTAAAATGGTACAGCTCTTCCTAGCAAACCCATCTCAGAGCTACGGAGCATCGCCTGATATGTGAGATCGCACAGTGTCAGCTGCTACCTGACACAGGTGAGTGTGCCATCCTTAACCCCACCCAGACAGGCTGTTAATCAGTTTATTTACCCCGGATGGATGAAAGGCTGAGTTGAACTTGTTGTTGGTTATATACCAACATGATTTACCCGTTCACAGACAGTCAGCCATTCCAAATACTAATCACATGATAGTGACCTGACCAGGTGTTGAACGCAGGACCTCGCAATCATAAGTCTGACATCTTAACGTTAGTTATGCCACCATGCCACCTTATAAATTTTAACATTTTTTCTGCAGATAAGTGAAGCAGAAATCATGAAGTTATGTGCAGATTGTGTTGCTGTTTTTTTGCAGCAAGCTCGGGTTGTTTTTGCCACACCCTGTAGACTCGAAGAACACGAGGGCTGAGTTCAACAGTGAGGCTCAAACGCTCAGCGTTACGCTGCGACTCAACCGCGAGCTTGACTTCATCAACTTCTGAGAACATTCTCTCTTCTTCCTTGTCTGTTTGTCTGTCTCGCTGTTTGTATGTTTGTCTCTGTCTCTGTCTGTGTTTGTCGCATTGCATTCGTTTGCATACAATTCAACAGTGGTGTTGTGGGTTAAAACAAGAAAAGCCCTGCTAACACAAAGGGAAATGCGCAACAGCGGTTCATGTTTAAAGCTAAGTGAAACAAAATCAGTCGCCAGAGGGCGCCAGACGACCGGCGGCTAAACATCTATAGTGTTTTACTTGTACTCACCAGGGGGCGTGATTTGTCTCGCTCTGCCAACGCTGTATCAGCTGAAAATCGCAAATTTTCCCTATCCCCTAGCTCCCCTCATTTAGCGCCTTCGTTTGGGGTGACCCCTTTTGAATTTATGGAATAGCTTTATGGTTCCTGAAACTAGAGTCTTCCAGGCAGCCGATGGTGAAAATTTGGTGATTCTAGGTGGCGCTGTTTTTGATTGATTCACCCGTGTGACAGACGGACGGACAGACAGAATTGCGATGGCTAAAACGTGCTACAGCAGTAGCTGCTGTTACGCATAAAAATTAAACGGGCAGGAAGTTGCAGTTTTTCGACAGACACTGCAAATTTCCAACGGAGGATATTATGCATGCTATAAGTCTCAATTTTGCCCCTACATTTTTCAAAAATGGGTGTTCTTAGCTTTAACTTTTGAATTTCTGGAGGAAATGCTTTTGACAAGAAGAAAACTGTCAGTTAAAATGGTAATACCGGTAAGGTTTATGTTGTACTCATATACTCATACTTTGAATCATCCCTGTTCCCTCCCAAGTCCCGAGTTCAAAGGTGCGAACAGAGCAACAAAATGGAATGTAATGAAAGACAGTGTACGCAGCTTTTATGTTATTTTGGTTCATGTCATTTCTATCGCTTTCTGTGCACCTTAAGCCTGCAAATCCTCACCCTATCTCTCTTCCCCCTGTTCCCGCTTTAAACACTGAAACATGTTTGCAGGTGAAGCTGCGTACGGACAGTTTGCTTCATCTCGTATTTTGTGATTGTAATGTCTGACTTGCTTCATTGGTTCAAGTTCGTCGATTCAACTGGTGCTACAGCGCTGTTAAGCTGTATTACGCTGCTTTTCACTAGATAACAAACAGTCACTTAGAATTGTACATTTCAAGTGCTTACTATTTTCAGTTTTAATCTCAGCTTCATTTTAGTGCTACGGAGCATCGCTTGTCATGTGGGATCACACATTGTTACCTGCCACCCAACACAGGTGAACGCGCCCTGCCTTAACCCCAGCCAGATGGCCGGTACTCGATTTAGGCTACCTACCCTGGAGGGATGGAAGGCTGAGTGTATTTTTGTGGTTTGTTATATACTGAGATTGTCTATAGCAAGACACCTATTGAACTAGTATTGTGGCCCGGCGTAGAGCAACTTTAATAATTAAGACCAGCGCGTTAACAGTTGCAGCAAGTTGCTGTAGTTTCTGTTTCTACTTTTAAGTGGCTTGGTGGCGTAAGTGTAGAGTGTTGGACTTGCTATCGAGAGGTCGCGTGTTCAAATCTCGGCTGAGTCGCTATCAGGTGGTTACTGCTTGGATGGGTGACTGTCCGCAAAAAAGTAAACCATCTAGATATATAAGCAACCACCAAGGTCAACTCAGCCTTCTATCCCTCCAGGGTAGATAACTCGATCGAGTACCGGTCTGTTTGGCTGGGGTCAAGGCAGGGCGCGTTTACCTGTATCAAGTGGCAGGTAACGCTGTGATTCCATATGGCAGGCGACGTTCTGTAGTTCTGTGATAAACAGCTCTACCCAACCTTCAGTCTTTAAGTAGGCCTAATTCGAGTGAATACAGTGTTTGAATTGCCGGGGAGATTGGGGTTGAACCCCCAACTGTTTTCTCAACCCCCCTAACACATTGTCAAATTATATACTATGTACATACGATTTACATCACAGTTTTGGTCGGGCTCCGACCGTCAAAAAATTCAACCTTCCAGCTAATTTTTCTCAATTCAAACACTGAGTGAATATCAATCATATTTCCAATCAACGGCGTCTAATTTTATGTCTCTTCCTGAGAATTAGCCGGAAACAAACAACATGCATCAGTCTCTGCAGTAAAGTTAATAACATTATGCAACACTGTACATGTTATAACAGAAGTACAATAAACCATGTCGACATAAAGTGCGGCCATTCGTTTATCTGTCCACTGCATAGCAGAATAATTTTAACCTCGACCTTTGACTTCTGAACCGAAAATTGTCGCCGGGGGAGCGTTCACGCTAGTTTTCGTTTTCGAGTTAAGAGACGGATGAACGGGAAAGACCCGGCTGTAGCCGCACAATATGTACAAATATTTTTTTTAGAAATAAACAATGTATATACACTCTGTCCGGAATACAGACATTGTCTGAACGCTATCCGTACAATAAGCTGCAGCGTTCACAATATTCAGCATTTTTTTTTCATGTGTATATACAACAATGGACCATTTATAGTGAATCGAATGGTCTCGTGACTGACAATGTCTATTGTTTAGTTAAAATAATAGAGAAAGATGAAAGGATCATTGCTGCTGTTTAATTTGAAATTAAACTGTTTGATTTTTTTCCACCAGTCTAAAGAGCACACTAATTATATTTATGCGGACATATACTGTAAACTATCGAAATGCATTGGACAGACTCCGTGTTCGTATGAACATTATCTTGTAAATACACAGAACTACAGAACGCGTCCACAAAAAATAACTCCTATTTAATATGCCATATCTCTAGAACTGTAGAAAATTTTTCACGAAAATTGCAGCGCTTAAAGAGGCTATCCTATCTACATATCCGCCAAGTTTCATTGCAGTATTCTGTGTGATACAAAAACTAACTATTTGAACGAAAGAATTAATTTTAAAGTGAAAAACTGTTGAACGTGGCTCGGTATATACAAGTCAGAGTGTTACTGTCATATACTGACAGAGTTCGGTACAACTTTGACCGCGAAAAGGTAAACAAATTAGACGTAAAATACTCTCGGTTGCTGTCTGTCCCAGGTGTCCCTCTACGAAACCTCCGTCCGTAAAATTTTTATTGGATCCTCTAAAGTATTGGTGCAGTTTTTTTTGCTTTCAAAGTTTTACTAGAAAAAAGCCACATATGTAGTCTGTTATGCTACAGTATCTTTACTTCAGTTCTCAGTGGCATTATTCGGTATTCAGTGTGTCGATTTGCTTTTTATGCGTTGTCTAAAGGCACGTACAGAGCGGCGTAACTGATCTGACATGACCAGTGGGCAAGCAAAGCGAGCCCATTGGTCATTGGTCGACGCCTACGTGCGCGTAGTCACATATACACCTACACCGTTAAACTATGCCTACTGTAATGCAATGCTGCTTGCCTTTAAAAACTAAACCATTCAGTTCAGTCAGTTCATTTACGTCGCTCTGTGTGCGTCTTCATATTTCAGCGCTTCTACGTAATTATTGGCGCTATGCAAAGTCGTTTATTACTATTATTTTAAAAACCCAGTAGTAATTTAGATCTCGAACGATAAAGGTATAAGCTGTGTGGCACTAGTCCAATTCGGTAGAAACTGTATAGGTTTTTGAAAGCTATCAAACTGTAACGCTGGACCGCCATCAAGTATATCATCAAATATTAATATTGAAATCAAATAAAAATTTCAATTTTAAAAACTGTTTCCCGTCCCGTGTCTTTACTTTTTCGTCAGGGGGTGGTCCATAAATGACGTAACGCGATTTTAAGGAAAAAATTTACCCCCTCCCCCCTTCGTCACACTTCCCTGGACCCCCTTCAAATATGACGTCACAAACGTCTACCCCCCTGGCAGCCTGTAGTGTAGAGTACAGAGATGAGTTTCAGCATATGCATTATCAAAATTGTCTACCGTCAATTAAATGCATAGAATTGTGAGAAATTAAACACAGTGTTCCTAAATGTTCCTCGTCCTGACACATACGGCGAGTTGGCAACATAAATTTGGCTGTCTATTGTGCCTTTCCACAGATGTGACGTGTGTGACGTCACACTTCCTTTAACCCCCTCCCCTACGTCACACGTCACAATAATGTCAACTCCCCTCCCTCTTCGGAGCGTGACGTCATCTATGGACGACCTCCAGACTGCAGCCGGAAGTAGGGAAAATGTTCTTGGTCGCTCGTTCTATCCGATGATCGTGGTAGAAGTCTTGCTCATTGGTCCTGGGTTGTTGATGACCGGACCGGCGGCACGAGATGTCAGTGGTGGAGGTCTGTTGACGCCTGCTCCTAACGGTGCTTGCATGTACCTCGCATCGTAGTCGTACTCACCCTTCTATACACCACACGCAACACTGCTTCAACGTCAGCGTCATAGGCCTACACAGGTTCTCAACGCCAACTCAGCCTTCCATCCCTCCGGGCTGGGTAAATCGCGTACCGGCCTATCCGGCAACGGTTAAGTCGAGGCGCGTTTACCTGTACCGGGTGGCAGGTAACGCTGTGTGATCCCATATGGCAGGTGACGCTCCGTAGCTCAGCGTCAGGGATGAGTTTGAGAGGCCAGAATTTTCAAGTTCAGTGATCGCCGAGGCCAAAGCCAAGGCCAGGCAAGTGGCCTTCGAAGCCAAGGTCAAGGCCACTAAGTAAGTAAGTAATATCGATCGAGCAAACGTCCAGCAAACGTCCAGCTTTAGCACGTGTATTTTGAGTACATTCGCTGGAAGTTTGCTGGACGTTTGCTGCATCGTGCAAACACCCCATAAGTAAATAGGCCTACAGTAAGTATGATAATTTTATACTGCTCACCAAAATCCAGGTTAATCCTATTCCAAACCGTAGGCTATTATGAACCGACTTGTCCAGTTTGAGGCAGCGCATGGTGTTTGCGTACACAACCGCATCAAAATTTATTGTCCGGTTTTACACTTATTAGCTTATTATATTAATAAATTCACAATAAATCTGACGTTGGTGATTTTGCTACGTCTTCGTTGCGTTGCTGTTTGGCTTCATAAATAGTGAGCGACGCTTTTGAGGTGCAAAGACTAGCGAAAATCGGTAGTAGGCCTAAACCTAATTTAAATTAAACGTCTATACATGTACTTAGGTCCACTGTGTCTTTCAGAATTTGCATATGTGTGCAACAAAAGAATTTGTTCGCAAATTGTAAATAATACTTAGATAATGTTAACGATCGACTCAGCATTTTAGTGAACAATCAACTTCGAAGCGCTCGCCGACTTTTTATCTGAGAGTCGTCTTATTGAAGTAGTCTGCTAATGCTGCAAATAATAAAACAAAAATTAAACAACGTGCAATAACCGTGAAACATTGTAAGCCTACAACATTGTAGTTTGTTTTACCGCAGTACAATAATACAAAACAAATTTTGCTGCAAATTTGCAGCGCGACTTTTCGCTCTGCGACAAACAAAACAAGGGAGTCGACGTCATCGACAACGACCATGTGCGACGGCCTTAAATAATTAATAAGCCGTTTACACGATCAAGCTAGCTCGACGAGCTGGTTCGATGTTTGCTCGATGTCTGCTCGATGTTTGCTCGATGTTTGCTTGATCTTTGCTTCGTGTAGGCTATGCTTTATGCATGCTTCATATTTGTTTGATGTTTGCTCGACGTTTGCTCGATGTTTGCTTGATCGTGTAAACGGGGTATAATGTAAGAGCTGACTGCGGTCACTTCAGTGCTTTGGCCTCATTTGGGGGAGAGGGGGGTCCACCGACCCCCAAGGATTTGTGATTTCAATTTTTTTCCTGAGTGAGTCCTGCGTGAACGTCTGACGACAAACCTTAGGTCCCCAAATTGACCTTTACTGTGTAAACTGCACGAAATTTGGTCAGTTGATTCTCAGAAAAATAATTCAAATTGTTGCCACTAGATGTGACATTTTAAAACTGAAACGCACCGAATTCGACTTCGGCTGGGGCTTTGCCCCAGACCCCGCTGGGGCAGCATACAGCGCTCCCCATAGGAGAAAGAAAGAGGGGCAGAGAGAAAGAGGATAAGAAGAAAGGAAGTGGTAAGGGAATGGAAGGTAGGAAAAAGAGGGAGAGATAGGAGGGAGAGGAAAGAAG
>Ga0209367_1004119_pt1 | contig 19994 bp, 6 predicted proteins | sample WorMetLIZISLAND2_FD_187412 | JGI IMG/M metagenome (GOLD analysis project Ga0209367, IMG submission 187412) | Marine gutless worms symbiont microbial communities from Max Planck institute for Marine Microbiology, Germany - Olavius geniculatus... ...
ATATCAATTTCGTAGCATAAAATACTTAAGCTTACTTACTTATTTGCAGTAGTGCCTTGTGACGTCATTGCTACGTCATATTGTGTTTATTTACTTTGTTTACCAGCAATAATTTTTAGGATAAATCGTTTGATATGGGCAGAATAACAAAGGATGGTCGCTGTTTGATCATGGGCTTACGAACTGAGAACTGTTTTGCTAGGTAATGTGGTCACACAATAAAGGTGTGGTAGGTGGAAGAACTTCACGTTTACGCGCCATAAATTTCTGCTTGTAACAGTGAAAGAATAGTTAAAATCGGTGCTGAATTACCAAAGTTATCCCAAAAATAATACTGGGTATCCGTTTTTTTGGAACACCCTGTAGTCACTATTGGCACTTGGCAGCCTAGGAAGCTGCCACCGCCATATATCCGATAATACCATCACCAACCCCCTACGACTCACCGTTTAGCCACAATGCCACACGATTGGCATACCATAGTGCGTTATACCCTTCAAGGTCATCCAAGGTCATCGATTTTCATGTCATTTGAAAGCCAATATGTGACTTCCTATTAGCGATCAATAGCAACCTAAGCTTTATCTCGCACCGTTTAGCCACAATACATCCGTGACAGTCTGACAGACGACAGACGGACGACAACCGTACCAATAGCTCGAACGTTGCTTAAGTACGGACGGCTAAAAATTAATAACTTTGCTCCAAAATAATATTTCTTCACGAAATTTTGTGGTCACTTTCCAGATTTAGTGCTGATTAAGTGTACAATTTTTGGTCAATTCAGATTTGACATTAGATTTACTGTCTAGGGGGTTACTTTTTTCCAGGCACCGTGTAGGCAAACATCAGGCTATTCCACTGCAAGTTCGACTTTCTGGTCTACGAAATCTTTAACTGTAGTGTATAGTGTGGACTAGTATAAAAGTAGATAAGAATGCTATTTAAGGGCTTTAATATCCTTATAAGTGCTTACCATTTTTACAATTTTTACTGGAACACATTAAATGTCAACATATACGCCTACCGACAGAACGAAAACAACTCCACTGTGGGCGTGGTCGCGAATGTCTCACGTGTGAGGAGATTAGATCTATCAAGTGACTCAAAACTTACTTTAATACGCTTCAAATTTGCACTGCCAATTTGCTACAACTTTTTTGTCGCAATTTTAGCATCGAGCACGCCGAATGTAAAAGGTTTTATGGCCAGAGTAATTGTTATGCGCTATCAATTTGTACAGGACACCCCTCGCTTTGGAAAGTGGTTTGGTCCGCTCACGTATTACCTGTGCAATCAATCCACGTACACAGTGCTTTAATTGCAGGTAAACAACGCCGTGCTTGTATCCACTTTCACCAGTGTGTGAATTAGTGCTCATCAGTAATCAGTAATGTAGATAAACGGATGCAAGCACTAAAAGTCCCTCTATATCCGTATCATGATATAATAAATTATACTAATAAGTTTCTTAATCTATCACTTTTTTCGACATACTCCGGTCTATCTCTATCGTGAAATTAGGTTATCTCTGTCTGTTTTTGTAGCAGAATATCAGCGCAAATTGCATGTAGCTTAGTTCATTTCAAAAGTGCGATCGTCTTTAGGGCTATTTAGTGTTTTAAAACGCAACATATGGCCTATACCAAATACTTTGGCGTATAGGCCTACAGTATTTGCCTATGTTGTCTGTCCGTTTGTTTGTCTGTCCGTCCGCGATGAAGTCTATTTGTCGTTGTGTACATAAATTAAGTTACTTTTTAAATAATCACTCTAAGAATTAGTTTAGGGGCTATGGGAGATTTGTGGCGCCCGCGCGAGAATTGCGCAATAGGTATGGAAAATGCATGCGTCCGTTTTAAACCTGCCGAAAGACAAAAAAAATCTAAAAACTTTATAATAATTAACGTTAATTTCCGTATAAGAAAAAAATTACGCGGATGTGGTGAGTTTTTCTTGAAAGCAATGGCGAATAGGCTTATTTGATCGAGGCCCTGGCGCTGATGAAGTAAGTTGTCCAAAGTCGGAGAAACGCGGCTAAACGTTTGCGAAGGTCAGAGTCACATATCGTGTATGAAAATGATTTGTCGCCGTTCGCGGTGCTTTTTGCGAGCAGCTCCGTGACATTGCACGGTGTGTATGTGCATTTCCATTAGGCGACGATCGATAGGCCGAGGTCTAATAACATTCCACTAGCCCACTGATGGTCAGTTCAGAGCTTTAGCATTGCATTGCACGAGAGAATTTGTCACGTCCAATTTCTGCCGGTGTGTGACGACGACCTGCCAGTGTCGGATCCGTGCACGTCACAATGCTGTCACGATTCTTATGCCCAAACTCCGTTTAGTTCAAGTCGTTAAAGTAGAAATGCAAAGGCAGAGAACTTTAATTTAGATTTGGGCCTCCTGTCGGTGTTTGTATAGACCTCTACTAATGCCCACAGTTAGGTTGTAGGCCTATGTTAACGGTTAACCCATAGTATCTAAATTATTTTTTGATTTGCCGTTAAAATAGGTGGGTTAATTTAAGCCTATCGCAAAAATATTCAGTTTTTTTCCTCCGTGTTTTGTAAATTTGAATTGGAGAACTCTTTGGGCAAAAATATTGAAGGTGGAAGAACTGCATTCCGCTCCGTCCCATGATAGGCCTACTTCAGCTCAGTGGATGGCGTCGTGGCAGAGGAGAGTAAAGGACAGTCCCTCCTAAATTATGAGCTGTCAGAAAATCTTTTTATCAAAAAACCTTTATCCAAAAACGCAAACACTGGGGCTGAAAACACCCATTTTAAAGAATTTAAGGGCACTATTGGAATTTTGAGCACCTTGTCGAAAATCTGAAATGTCTGCCGCAAAATATCGGCGCCTCAGATTCAGCTCGCTGACTTTGCGCGCTTTAAGTCTTATAAATTTCTATATTATTATTACTATTACATTATTGATTGCGACTTTCTGCTCTGTTTACTTTTTTAACCCACGTCGCTGCTGCTGCAGGTACGATTGTACGATTGACTGCCCAACAAGTCCTCAAATAGGCAAGGTAGTGGAGCTTGAGCTGACTTTATCAAAAAGTGCGCACAGACTATCGCGTCGCTATATCCCGGTCATATCGGTAAAATGCCTGTCGCTAGGAACTTAGTCTATTGGCCAAACGCGCGGTTTGTGTAAATTACTGTGTTATTCCTGGTTTCACACGACTGATACGAGCAGCCGAGCTTGCGAAACGGCTCACTTTGCAATATGCTCGTTCAGTTCATAGGCCTACTATTATGTTGGGCTTAACTTTCCCGTCTGGTCTCGACGCCTTTAGCCTCGTTTAAGTTAAGTGAACTTAATACATAAGAATACTTACTCTATACTTCGCAAATATGAGTCACCGAAAATGGAAGACTAAAAATCACGGAGTTGAACTTCGAGTAATGAGCCTCGAAGTGTTTAGTACTTAGCAGAAATTTAGCAGAAAATTAGAAAAAAAACTCCAAAATTGTATAATCGAACCGTCTTTTTTCTCAGTAATGTATCAGCGCGGAAAGTGGACGGCGTGCGGTGTGGCACGTGATGTAGCGTTATGAAACAGTCCACTTATTGCCATCCTACACGTTCAGTGACGTACATGTAGTTAGGCTTATAATGTGGTAAAGGGGGAGGCATGGTGAGCGCGATTATAACCGGGGTTTGGGAGCAAAGCCCCTGGTTAGGGAGTCAAAGGGGCAATGCTTTTTGAAGCTAAAACACATTTAGGCCTAGCTTTTGGTTGTTAACTAGAAATGGCAAATTGGCCCATTTTTCCAAAATTTGAAAACACAGAAAACCACAGAGATCTGTCTTGTCTCGCAGATTTTCTCCAAAGGAGACATTCACCATATGCTGCCTTAAATACGCCACTGTAGGCCTACACGTTCACGTACGAACGGCAAGATCCCGAGGGAACTATACTAATTACAAATGTCAGTCAGTCACTGCAGCTGTCGGATCTGGCTTGATTGGAATTGGCTCAGCGATGACGTCAGTGATGACGTCATGCAGACAGCTGCTCGCGAGTCGCCGGTGACTATTATAGTTCATCGAGTCTTAGTACTCGATAATTTTAGCAATATTTCGTTAAAAGATTGAACAATTCGACAACGCTTAACGAGTTACGATCGCAGACTGTTTGCGCGTTTATCGTTTCTCAGACTGACTACACTCTGCCCTCTAAGAAATGCTTAAGCTTATTCTTGAATTAGGGGCCTACCCAAAAACTTCGCCATGGATTAAAAAATGCTAAAATCTCGAAATGCCATAAGTTAAAAAAACGCTTATTAATTTGTCATAGCTTTGATATTCAAAATAAACGTTTGTAGGCCTACTTTCTATAGGTCTATTTCTGCGTTTTCACTCCACGTGAGCGTGCGCCGCGTTATAGAAGCAGCACAGTACTTGAGATCCAAAAAACGTGACAAATCTGGGTCGCCTTCTACTACTATGAGTTGATGCAAAACCCTTCGAGAGTCCCAGCGACCCATATCTCATAACAAACAAATCTCATTATAACCCAGCGAGCAAACGGGCAGGCTGAATGCAATGCAATACGTCACCGACCACACACGATATTGAGTAATACGGAATCAATCAAGAAGTCCGAAACCGTTGCCGTAGCAACGAAACCAACCGTTGCCATAGCAACACCAGCGGTCACGCGTCAACGGTGACGTTTCAGCCGGTCACGTGACTCATTGGCGGTTGTCACGTGACAATGGCAGACCGAGCATTGCAATGGAAGTATGTGTGGTTCGCGGTCGAACAATGTCGTCTCGGCCATACAGCATTCGAGGCGTGACACGAACGTCGTCAGGCTCGTGGGGATCACCGATTTTGGATTCGCCATGAACTTTTGCGTTAATATATAAAGTAGAACTCCATGTATTAAACAACTCGGACAAAAGCAACCGGCGGTGTGGCACTTAACGTCGATGACATCGGCATTTCGTGGCATTTTATACACTGTTGTTCGTTTGGTCACGCACGATTGCACCCGTGGAATTATCGACCTGTTGCCATACCAATTCAGACATAGTGCTGGAGATAGACTGTCTGGGCGCAACCGTAGAAGGTGCTCGAAAGGCTGAAGTCATGCTCAAGGCACGCCGCAGCTTTATACAATCGACAATGTCGCCAATCGCTATTTTCAATATAATTATTATATAATAAGCAAAAAAGTCTTGGCGCCGGGTGCCGACATGATATGTGACCGTCCGTCCAGTTGCCGACCGTGTTGGACGTTGAAGTAAATACATGTATAGACTAACGACTGTTAGGCCTAGTTTGCAGTCGGTGCGTGAGGCGCCCGGTGTTCGTCCGTCACCAGTAAGTGAACGAACGTCAGATAGGCCTACGCCTCTTTTTTATTGAGGTTTTTGACGTTTAAATTAACGTGACACCGCCAGACCGACAGTGTTGACGTTGAAGACTTACACTAAGCACTACGGACAGAAGAACTGACAGTGACGTGCTGCTGCTGCTGCTGAGTGTCAGAGATGGTGATCATGTCATCTTTGGCCAGTTCGTCAGTCCAATTTGGACGGTACAGAAACACAGACAGACAAGCTGCAACAGTGTAAGCACGAACGCAAGGCGTTGTCGTTGACGCGACTCGCCAACAGCAGGTTCAATAACGCGCGACTGAGAGCGGCTCACTCGCCGTTGATGGGCCATTTCAGTTCATCGACGTACGATCTCGAAACGAATACGATTAGTGTTAAATATCTAAACAATTTTCAATGATTTTTTGGTCTCAGTGATTTTTGAGCCGACACATACACTTCGCAGTATAAATTCTTTGTTGTAAACGGCCAAACTACCACTTCTGCGTTTTACAAGGTAGTGTAACGACATTATTAAGGTGAGGTAGACGACACTACAGTCGTTTACGTAAAGTTCTCTTATGATGCTGCCTGCCAAAAATTATAGAAATCTGTCAATGTTTCGCGGAGTTATTTTAAAAATGAAAGTAGCACGATTAATATTGTGATACGGTGTATTTGCAATGCCTATATCATATTTTACGACAAATACCTGTTCGTTGTTGACGTCGAAATTTTGGGCGCCATCGCTGAATGCGATTCTGACTATTGCGACATATTTATTTGTAGCATGCACGGTCTCACTGTCTGTTTGTTTGTCACATTGGTCCACCCTGTTTAAACCATTCGACGGATATATTGTAGATACTATTTGGCAGGTAACTTGTGGGTTTAATAACACATTGTGTGAGATGGGGGTCTCTGACCCCAAGGAAAATAAAATTTGGGGGTCGAACTAACCAAAAATGCAACTGCTGCTGACTATCAAAAAATAAGATTTATAGTTCACCAAATAGCAGCATTTATTTGCCATAAGCCTATCGCTTTTGCCAAATTATTTTGATTGTTATGTCGAAATTGCCATCTCTAACAATATAACGCACGCTTACTTGCGTTTCGGGCGTCAGTAGCTACGAAAAAGAGAAAGCAATAGGTCTAGGCCTACACTCAAAATAGATGCATACATGAAGGGCCGCAACGAAAGACTGCATTTTAGCGCTAATATGCATAGATGCGAGAAAAGCCCGGCGTCTATAGGTGCAACAGACCAATTATCAGTCGGTGTAATGACGACAATGAATTACTGAAGACCGTTCGTTCTTCACTGTAGCATCTTTACCACTACGAATGAGTAAAAAGAAAATAAGACGAAAAACATTTGCTTGCTATGTTGTCTCATGTCAGAACTTTAGAAAAGTAAACGCCCATCAATGCTGGCCGCCCCCTGTAACTTGACCAAAACATACTGCAAAGAGAAACACGGTAAATAACAACAAATAACAAATAATATTTTTTTAGAATGTTGCAGCGTATTACGTACGTATGTGATCACGCCTTTACGAAAAACTTTTTTGTGTAATTTCGAGCCACATAGCATTGACAAAAATTATTAACAAATGCGCGTTTTTGGTTACGTTCTGCACTGCCGAGCTTTGTTTTGGCTTAACATAATCACAAAGTTAGCGCAACTGTACGCCTTCGAAATAAACCAAACCACATTTGCATTTTAGCTTAACAGACGGTTTAATGAAACTGAATTCGTACGACTGCATGCATTTCCTGAAAAGATGGGATTCGACTGACCGACTAAGCCTATTACTGGCGCTGATAATGTGCTTTGTCGGCTTCGGCGTTGCTGCTATGCTTCATCGGCTGCGTGGTTGGTTTGAAGTGATATCAAGATGAGATGGGCGCAGAAATGATGTCGTCAGATATGTGCGAAAACCACGGTAGCAATGTATATACTGACAGCTGATCTGTTTTATACTGAACGTCGCTTGAACAGCAAGGTTATCCGACGCTGCGTCCTTCAAACGAAACCCGGAAACAGTATTTTTCGCGAGCTGGAAGTGTAATGTTTTAGTTTGCTTTTATTTCTTATTTCACGCAGTCGTTTTTGTTGCAATCTTAGCCAGGTTTTATCTCTGAGCTTGTAAACCACGGTTTACGGGTACTTTTTGTTAGTGTTTTTTTCTGATGATTGATTTATCAATTGACTCACTGACATTAATTATTATATGCAAAGTGCGGAATGTGCTTTTTAGATATCTTAATTCCCGACAAATAAGTAGTGGGCCTAAACGCATGACACGATTTAACACATCACTAAGTGATATGAATATGCTTGCACTGAAATAGAAACGGGAATAATTACACTACACTCGACTACATAGTATGAAGAACAAAAAACAAACAATTCTGTAAATAAATTGTGCAAATGTAGTTAGTGTCGGTTCTTAATGTTTACAGAGAAGGGACACAACGCGAAAGAAGGGAGCATCGTTTTGGCTATTGATTGCAGTGGGACGGGCTGATGATTATAGTAAATCATACGTTGGATATCGGACAAAGTACACTGTGTTTCATAAAAAGACCCTTTTTTTGTTTTTTTTTCATAATTCACTCAAATAATGACCAATTTACACAAAATTTGTACCAGTTGTAGAAGAAGAAATATTAATTCAAAATATTGCAACAAAATATGGCAGTTGATTAAATATTTTTTGCTAGTTGTGACCTAACGTTGACATCATAATGTGTCACGGGTAAAAGCCTGATAGTCTCAACTGGTGCTGTCAGTTGCTGCGCTGCTCCGATCGTGAAAAATCTGTTTCGCTGATGACAAATTTTTGAAGTTTTACAGTTGCATCCACAAAAACGTGCAAAGCGATCGCATTTACATGTTTGTGGGGATAGTTGGACTTTCACGTGTTCGAGCAAGACTAGGGCACCGAGCTTGCAAAATGGTTGAGTTTTTGGATCGCAACACGTATAACCTTTTTGACACTTATTATAACTTATATTTAACATTTTACTTCAATACTTTAAAAATTCACCATTCGACCTTATCATTATCTGCAGATACTGTGCGTTTTTGGGTATTTATATTTTACAAGGTAATGTAGCGACATAATAAGTGTGATGTGCATGCCATGAATAGCAAATTTCTTCCTGAGTCAGTGAAAAAAACTGTAAAAATTGGTCAATATTCAGCGAAGATATGGAAAAAGCACAATAGCTTACTTTTTTTGGCCACCCTGTATATACACGGTGGTGCATGAAAAGTAGAACACAAATACTTTACGTACAGCAATCAGACAGATTCGGAAACGATCAGCTTCGATCACTGCAGTGGAGGGTGGTTCTATTGATCACTGTGTGGAAGTGTTCAACATGACAACCTTCCAATACAGTAATCGAGACTGATCGTTTATGAAACTGTCAGATTACTCGAACTATGCTTGAGGCACTTACGAGGGTGTTACACTTTTTATGTGCTATCGTATGGTATAATTTTGTCACTCTCATCTTGGCACTGCGTATAAAGCTGCACGTCGTATGTCATCAGCGAAAAACAAGCGAGCTCTAAAAATCACTTCGTCAACATTGGGAAGTCCAAATATTTTCTTTTCCTCCGAATGTTCGCCTGCAGCAAATTTTTCGCTGGACAAAGAGGCCGAAACGCCGCAGGCATCGATTGGGGGTAGAAATAGAGAAGAGACACCCTCCTCCCTAATCGACTAGGGAACCTGAGTTATTGCCGTGAGCCCTGCCGAAAATAGCCTAAATGTATATAGCGAGCAAACGAGAAAATTATTTTGTTTTCTTTCCCGTTTTTCGCTATACGCACAATACAATACATACTCAAAGTGTAAAATAGTTAAACAGTCCTGTTAACAGATGGGTTTACAAACTCCAAATAGGTCCACTCCTTACGGAAGTGTCCCGCGCATCCTCGGCTCTCTCGTGGTCGACGCGACCACCCGCCAAGCACCCATGCACCGACCTGCCAATAACGACGTTGAGATGTGATTTCTACATGCTGTTTGTGACGTAGTGAGCCAAGCTAAGATGCTGCTGCTGCTGCTGCTGTCGCCTGAAGCTAAACTGTTGCAGCTTCTGCTTTAGTTGCCATTTCACATCTGCTATATTGTCATAGTGTGCGTAGCGTTGCTCGGGAAAAGGTAAAAGAATGAATTGCTATTGAGAAATTCTGTTTAGGCCTAAGCTACAGTGTTTTATTCATACATCTATAAAACATGACGATCTGAGGCAATTTTTAGCAGCGGCGCCGAAAGTGCAGGACTGGAATTTGACGGACTGGAAAATGTTAGATTTACGAATTGGCTTCGAAAGCAAGGCCACATCGTATTTGACATGTGGGCTACATCTAGATTTCTGGCGTAAAGATTGGAAGACACAAAATGTGTTGCCGGTAACATATTCAATATACAGAGCAAAGTAAATTTTTTTCTGGGTCATATAGACCCATAAAACCTCGCTAATTTCCATTTTCTCATCCTCCAGCCAGACACCAGCTTACACTGTAAGACCATCGCGCTGTGTGTCTGTTTACATCCCAGCTTTTGCTGGTATACATTGCGTCTATCACGAATAAATGACCAGGCTATGTTGGTCTGGTAAACTAGTTAAATTCCAAGACGATTTACCTATCTGCGAACAGTGACCCACCCACTAACAACAACGACGTAAACAACCAAACAAGAAACCTAAACGTCTAACAAATGACCAAAAATACCAAAAAATGATACAAAAAAATATGAAGATTGCACGCAATTTCGCAAACATTATCAGTCTCACATGCCAATTACGCGGATCGTGTTATATCTGCGTAATCGTAAATTAGGTCCGACCTTAGTGATTGGCATCGGAGACGCGCAGCAAATGCCGCCGCAGAGCTGCTGCTGCTGCACACTTCACTTCTTGTCGTGACGTCGGCGCGTACGGTGAGTACTGAATACGATCTGCTACTGGCGGCGGCGTTTTTTACGATACTGACATTTTTTAACAGTGCATACAATTATTTCATTGCGTGTAGTTTAAATTCAGGGCAATGTATTGATAGTTTTTCGGTTTAATTTTTAAATCGGTGTGTTGTTTTAATGCAGAAATTGCATATAAGCGATCAAATTTAATACGACACGAAAAGCGGTTTATCTACGTATAACTTATTAAAGTACGCACAAAAAATAATTCACAAATGTGGACATATGGTTCAATAATTTAATACGTTATTATACAAAATTATAGCGATGTTTATACTCAGCAAAAAGCTAGCAAATAACATATTTCACATTAAATTGTTGTATATACGTCGAAGTTTCTCGCACACGTCACACAGGCCGGACATCCGACGAAAGCCGGTTTTTCCGAAAAAATGACGTTTTGCAATGTTGCTCAACGATCCTAATCAACTTAAAACACGGGAACTAAAAACCACACCCAATATATGTACGCTATTTATCGCGTAGTGTGTTTCGACAGCTATTTTGCAGATAAAATTGGAATGTCTTTCTTTCAACCTGCATAAAGTGTGGTAACTGAAAACGTTCTAACGCGGAACTCATCGCTAGTCAGTAGTCGCAATTAATTAATACTATATATTAATGCAAATGCTGTTTTCTAGAAGCTTATTCTATTTTGTCATGTGCAAATTTAACCGAAAAAAACTTTGTAGCTAGATTTGTTGTAACAATCGAATTTTGTTTCAAATGCGTGGCGATTTAATAGCATTTTTAGGTTAATGCCGGGGCCGCAGCTTTCACTGCACGATCGCGGGTTATCGCGGAATGCACCCGATCGGTTTCACTCTAGGTGCATAGAATAAACCAGATCGTGTCGGACGTTGAGTAAAGGTAACCAATCATCATTCAGTAAAACACTACATTTTACTTTCATTTGGTTAGATTAAAGATTACAATACTGACAGTAGGCTAATAGATGGGGCAGCGTTTACGGCGCTGTCACCATGCCACTGTCACTGCGATGGCGGTTCATGCCGCAATATGTTCATCTAGCTTAAATCACGCTCAGCTTGCACTGCTGCTGTTTTCGCAATTTTCGGCTGCAGTCGTGCGCCATAAAAGCAAACTACGGTGTAGTTTATGCCATCCGAGCGTGAGCGTGGTTTAGGTACGATATCGCACTGTCTGGAGTGGTATAAGCTCGTACCGCGTACTCGCTTACCCACTCCAGCACAGAAAAACTATTGCAGACTGTTGCAGCAGCTGCTCGCTGGACAGACGATCACTGAGTGGGCGACTATTAACTGACGAGGCTGTCTCTATAGAGGCGGCAACCGAAGAGAGTGCGGAAAATAGCGGGTAGCGTTAGTAGGCAGGTGAAGGCAATTAGTAGTTGCGCCGTCATTCAGAGCTCAGTTTGAGTGGATGCGGGGAAGGGGAGGGAGAACTGACCAGTGGACTCAGTGGTCGGGAATAGGACGAAGACTTTTGTGCAGCGCACGTACGACGTCCATGGCACTTGACCGTTCGTCCGTGCGTCCGTGCGTGCGTGCGTCAGCAGTCTCGAGACATGTTCGTTCGTGTTCGTCTAATACAGCGACCGACATTCGGCTACGGCCATCTTGCTCTCTATGCAGTTAGTCCCGCTCAAAGAGATGCTGCTTTTTGCTGCTACTGCTGCTGCTAATTGGTCTCTCCCACGAATTGACGCCGAATTACGGCTGCTGTCGGAATGTAGAACAAATTTCCTATTGGTAATGGATTTACATTATAAATGTTCGCGGGCGATCTGCGATGGCTGCATGCATACGTTAACTGTACGCACATTTCTGCGTGCACGTTTCGTTCTATTATAGCATCGTTCTGCTAGCATTCGGGGCGACCCTGCAGTAAAGGTAAGTAAGCCACTGGGTTGTTGTCGTAACTCAACTGCAGCAAATGTCGATTTATTTTGTTATAATTTGTTGCCGATTTTCCTTTTCCACTAAATGCGCAATTAAGTAATAATTAAAGATCTCATTACACGACGTGTACTTTAATTTTTCAGAGAGGCAAAATATTTGACGCTGACTTTTGTATAATCTGATAAGCGCCAGTAACACTTAAAACTAAAGGCGCGTACAGAGCGATGTACATGAGCTGAATTGGATTAAACTGATATGATTCAGTTTTTGACGAACTGACCAATGGACAAGCAGGGCGAACTTATTGGTCACTGTTTGACGCGTACGTAAGCGTAGTCACGCAGGTCACCAACGCCGTTAGACGGTGCCTGCTGTAATGCATTGCTGCTTGTTCATTGCCAGTTCGTCAAAAACTAAACAATGTCAGTTCAGTTACGTTGTTTTCTACGCGCCATAAAGATGCCAAATAGCTGCGATGCACTGCTGCACTGCTACTGGCAGCAGGAGACCACATTTAAAAATCGATATAGCAAGTTTCTGCCGCAAAACTAATAGTAAAAAAACTTTTCACAAAAAAATAGCAGTAAGCTGTAGGCTGGCCGAAAAAAGAACGACAAAATCGATAAAGCAAAGAATAGGCGTTTTGCTCTACAGGTGCGACAAAAAAGTGGACCCTTAAAGTTTTTCGCCGTTTTCTCAGCAACCGTTTGGGATTTTAATACGAAATTTCACAGCTTTATTTAAAAAAATCTTTTACATGTAATTGCAAAGTAAAATATGATTTTGTTTGAAAAACGACGAAGTTATAAACTTTTTAACATGACCGCCTACCGATTTTTAGCATTACAAAATTTTCAAGCTAAAATGCTATTTTTTCAAAAACTGGTCACACGTTACTGCCGCTGACGTCACAGCGACGTTTTGGTAAACAGTAATTTATATTGTTTATAAATTACCATTAAATTATCGTTCCTTTAAAGCAATCGCCGGCTGCCCACCGGATTTATCTTCCAGCAGGACGGCGCGTCAGCACACACAGCGCGCAACGCAGCGCAGCGCACAGAACTGGCTGCAGGCCAGCTGTCTAGATATCACCACAAAAGACAAATGGCCTCTAAATTCTCCGAATATAAACCCAATGGATTACCACGTTTGGTGTGCAATGTTGGAGACTTGCCGCAAGCTTAAATCAAAGCCAAAAACAAGTGCCAAACTCAAGGAAGCGCTTCAGGTTATCTGGGCAATCTGCCACATGGACTGATCGACAAAGGTGTAAAAGATATCTCAAATAAGGCGACTGGAGGCTGGTGTTGTAGCTTGGAGCTGGCGGTGAACACTTTGTACATTTACAGTGACAATGGAATTCTGGCATCTGATCATTATTTAGGCTCTGTGTTGTTTCAACGATGTTATTAAATTGGTGTTGTAGCCGGAACATTTTTGAATGTTGAAAAATCGGTAGGCGATTATGTTAAAAAGTCTGTAACTTCGTCTTTTTTCAACAGAATCACATCTTACTTGACAGTTAAATGTAGAGGGTCTTAGTAAATAAATCTGTAAAATTTGTATAAAAATTTCGAACGTTTGCTGAGATAACAGCGAAAAACTTTAGGGGTCCACTTTTTGCCGCACCCTGTACAAAAACACTGACGGTCAATAACGAGACACTATTTTATTGTTCCTCTTCGTCAGATATAAACTTAGACTGACGTTTGAAGTGCTTTTAACGCCACATTTAGCAGTAAATTGGCGACAAAATGCGATAGTTGTGTAGTTTAAGGGTAGAGTAGAATTAGCGCAGAGTAGAGGGGTTTGGTAAGAGTTTGAGGCGGTGAGTCGTGCGACTATTGTAGGCTGAGTGTTAGACTATGTTGTGCGGACCTTAGTTGATTTGCCGTGTATTCGTTAGTTTTTTTGTCTGTCCGTCTGTCCGTCTGTCCGTCTGTCCGTCTGTCACTCTGTCTATCCTGTCCCTGGGCCGTTCAAAATGTCGTTTGCTTGATAAGCTGGTTCGATAGTATTAATAAAATTAGCTTTAGCTCTAAAAACCTTATAATCGCGTGTTGAGTTTTATTCATTTACTTAGGCATCCTGAGAGCATTGTGGCCCACTCACGCCGAACGCCACATTCACTGAAAAAAAATTGACGAATATAACGTGACTAAGAATATTATATAACAGCTTATTTTCTGGCGGATCATGTATGAAGTGTGCAATTACCTACAACTTAATTGGCTGGAAAGACATCAAAGTAGACGAACGGAAATATGATTACCGTACGTAGGCCTATGTAGGTAGCTGGGTTTTTCAGCAACAAGCGCCGTTGCAGCCATAGTGATGAGATACGGAGACGCGTGACTTCCATTAGATGAGTCACACGGCATAGGTGTCCGTGACAATCCCACTGCGTAAATCGCCTGCAGAACGACAGAAGTCTATAGTTGTCGCTTGACGCACTTTTGTATGGTAAGACGTCCTGAGACTTGTCACGCGTGCTGTAGACAACTAACGTGTGGTCGCAGGTGTCTGGTCTTAAACACAGGATAAAAATAAGTCAAGAGAAATAAAATGCAAAATAGAGCGATCGTAACAACACTAGTGTTTTAGATGTTTTATTTATCTATAGGCCTAAAATTTTAACCGTTTTTAAACTCGCTCACCGACAATTTTGGAAACATTTGTGCAGAATTATAAACAATTCAATGATCTCAAAACTCCGCACAAAAATATATTGCTGCTCTCTAGCGAATACAACTTTGAGTGCCACTTTAATTTTTTTTTGGTATCCAGAAGCGATAATATAATTTCTTGGTTTTTCGGTTAAATAATGCACCACCCTTCCAAAAATTTATCAAAATCTGCTCGAATCATTTTGCGAACAGACTTGAAAGCATAAACACCTTTGGCGGAGATATCAGAGTTATTTTGACGATGTCAGGCCGTATGTAGGCAAACAGAGAGACTTAGAGAGGTGGAAAGAAAAAGAGAGATTATGTTCTCTGGAGACACGAGCGCTGACACGAAAACACTCGAAACCAGTCTGTAGTTCAGTGATCGATCACACAAAACAACGCCCAGTGACCACACCCAGTTTAACTCAGCCTGGCCATCCCTCCGTAGATAGGCGCTTTCAGTAGACAGAGTAAGCTATAACGCCGGGTGACCACACCGCACAAGGCGTTTGCTTCATTCATTCATCGAGCCGTTTCGACTCCGGCGATTATACTTCAACTGATCGATGACGTCACGACAATGGCGACTGGACTGCGTCACGTCACCGGCCACGTGGTGTTGTTTACGTCGAGATGTGTCGGTCGATGTAATAAACATGTGAAGCGCTTCATCGCAGATTCATTCGATGACGTCTGGCCTGTAGTTACGCTGGCGGCTGGCTGCTTATTAAGGTCAGAAGTGATGCAACAACACTTTCAAACCGACTTGTCATCGTTTGCTTACAGCGAGTGTTAGGCCTAATGTGATTATTGCAAATTGTTGTCCATCACTGATCCGACTTCCCATTATTCTTTCACAAACGCGGAGAAGACCAGCAGACAGGAAAACCATCTTATTACTTATTTGGTTATCAGAGTCTTTTAAATAAAGCTGCTGTCGCAACACTCGCTGTTTCGTATATGCCGGTTTTTACGCGCCATAGCTAGCTAGCCATGGCGCGTATTAGCTACGGAAATTCTGTCCGTCTGTCTGTCTGTCTGTCCGTCCTGGTGTCACGTCCCGGTACCGTTCCAAGACCAGGTAAGATAGAGATTTTGGGTTTTTACCGTATAGAGTCTCTAGTATTCTGTGACAAAATTTCATGCCCCTACGTCAAAAGGGTCCCCACGAACGAGGGAGCGAAAGAGGGTCATCCTCTCTGAAAAGACGTTATTATGCCGTTACTGGCTCGTTTAACGTGAAAATGGTCGCAGATAGGCACAGACATGCTGCTTATCATAACAAGCACTGGCGACGAGCTTCGTAGGAATGTCAACATCGATGACCTTGAATGATCTTGAACCCCAAAATAAGGGGGTTTAGTAAATTTATCGCGATTTTGGGCTGCGACACGCAATTTAAGAGTGAATTGCGCCGAAATGGCTGGAGATAGACCAAGACAATTTGCATATGAAATTTTCAGCAATAAATGTAGATTTTAACAGTCCAAGTCCGGACGCTCTAAATTCAGGGAGGCCTGCGCACGCGGGTGTCAAAGAGGGATACCCCTTTAAAAAGTGTTTATTTATCCGTTGTTGGCTTGTCTATCGTGAAAACGGTTGCAGATAGGCACAAACATGTTGCTTACTATAACAAGCACCAATGGCGTGCTTTTAATGGTATCAACATTGATGATCTTGAACCCTAAAGTAGGGTTTTTTTAGTGATTTTTTGGCGATTTTTGGCTGCAAAAAAGTGAATTGCGACGAAACGGGTGAAGATAGACCAAGATTACCTGCGAACAGGAACTGCCATAGGCTCTGGCGCGTTTCATGAGCATTAGCTCAGATTTCTTGTACGTTTTTGTCGCTGTTACGTATCTTCCGCCCCTGTATCGCTGAGGCCGACGGCAGTGTCGCATTTTTGTTTCTGGACACTATTTGAGCTCGCTGTGCATGGGATGTAAAATTTGCTATTGCTGCGGTAGAATTACTGTAATACTTTCTCCGCGGGTGTAAGCATTCGGTCGAAAAATTAATCATAATTTAACTGTGACGTATTACCTTGCGTGCTACGGACTGAAGACCCAGTGTGGCCGATTGGGACGGTGATATATCTGTTAACTGCACCGCGGGTCCAATAATCGCTGACGCTGGCCGCACAGTGCGTTGCGGTATCATTAGCTCATGCCAATCAGCTGCCACTTCCGAGATCGTAGAGCGTTTCTAGTCCCTAGTCTCACTCGTGGAAAAAGCGTTATACCAAGTACCGGACCTTTACCTTTACCTTTAACTGCGAAGAGTTAGACCAACAGAACGACGTTCGGGCAGCAGTGTACGTGAAGCGCATTTAGGTGTTCATATTTTCACACTGTTCGTTTTTAGGCGACACGGCGTCATGCACTGGCTGTTGCCAATTACCTCCTTCTCCCTTATAGACTGTTATTATGATCGTCATTGGTATGCGTCGCACGCAGTCGGATGTCTTCGTTGTTCAACGAGTCTTGCGGACTTGTAAGGCCGACGGCGATTGATTCAAAAGGTCGTCGTGCAGCAGCCGTTCCTCCCTGATTCAATCGAGTCTCGCTCGCTCTCGTCGGTCGCGATGATCATTTTTTGACTCTTGTCGCAGTCGCCGCCGTCGTCGTTTTGATTAATTCCGCCAGGGCGGCAGCACCTCCAGTCATTCAGCACCCACCAATCGGCTAATTCCCGCTCACATCAGATCACATGCTTTGCTAGAGCCGCTGGTCGCGCGGCGGTTGCTAGGCTTTTTGCAGCAGCAGCAGCAGCAGATGTAGAAATACTTTCAGTGACGAAGTCAGTAGAGACAAACCGGTGCAATAACCCAAATCAGGTCCAGTGAAATTCGTCTCACGCAAAACAAGCGAACAATTATTGCCAACAGTTCGCGATTGCTACGCCAGTTAGACCCATTATGGCGGCTTTGCAGATGTAGAAATAAGTCATTGACTGCGATCAGGGCAATGGTACAGCAAGACGAGACACCCTTCGGAACCATTGCATTTGTCGTTCCACGCAACGACGCATACACGATGCAAGTACTTCCTGGAAGTAAAAATGTCACATTTCGTACGCAATCATGACAGTAGTAGACCTATAGAGCAAACAAAACATGCAACATTCGGTTTACCGTTCAGCAATTTGTTTATTCCGAGCGAACGGAAAAGCGAAATTAAAATCAAAATGCTTAGATCTATTAAAATTTTAAAGTGCAGTATTTGAGCCCCAGACACAAAAAATTATGTCTTGTAAAATGTTTTACAAGAGCCCCCTATTATGATACCGAACTCCGCGCAATGGTTTAATGTCTACGACCCCACTTTTCGAGGACGTGATAGTAATAAACTAACACTGTGAGCGATATACATGTATTTCTCCTGAAAGTTGGGGATGTTTCCTTAGGCCCCTACCAAGTAGCACCATAAATTGCCGACGTTGGAGTTTCGAGAAGCAAATGCCTCAAGCTCGTTATTCGTTTTAATTACTTTTCAAGCAGTTTGCCGCGCCTGAACTACGTAGGCCTGCGTGCATTGCAAGAATTTCTTTATTGTTAAGGAAATCGAGGTTGGGGTAGTTTCAAATAGTGAACAGTTTAGGTTAGGCGGCAAAACCCAGTGAATAAGTTGCAGGCCTACTGTCGTTTCGCATCTTGAAGTCTGGCGACGTATTGGTTCTGTGGCAGTGATTACGCCATTCAATCTGTCGTGAAAGCCAGCTTGCGCACGTGGTCTGCGGTGACTGAAAGCTCGATCACTCGGTGGCAGATTGGTGTGCGAACATAGCTCTCCCAGAAATAGCCCCCTAGGTTAACTCCTTTATATAAGCTGAGACACTGGCCTAATTGATCGTGTAATAAAATTTTAGGTAGCCCAACTTATGTGATCACAGTGCATCAACTTCACACCAGACAGACGGACAGACATCATACTCTGGCAATACCTGCCTATGACAATGCAAGGTGGGGTAAAAGTGGTGGTCGGCGTTCGGTCTTACCCAGATCGTGTCGGCCACATCTGCGCTATCTCGGAGACGTGATGAAGCCGTAAACTAGGTTCGATGAAAGGGTCACGTGACTCAAGTGCACGCCTCGCGACGCAAATAACAGGCAACAACTGTACGACGACGACGAAGAAGAAAGACTGACTGTATAGGAAGGGTCGGCTGATTTGCAGTTATTTACGCCAGTAAGCAACGCAAGTGATCGTTTGATCGGTCTTTGCCGTACGTCGCTATAAGCACGGCACGGCACGACAATCATCGCGGACCGCCCTGCCAATTACTAGAAGGCCATTCCATACGCCACACATGCCCGCTTGTGGCCAATTAACCGAATTTTGAAGCTTACAGTTTCGTCATAGAATTAAGTTAAGGCACGGCATATTTGACCGGCAGCCGGTCAAATATCTTATAGACTATACGACCGGTCAAATTCACCGGTCAAACTCGCCCGCTCAACATCCAGCCCTCACAGGGTGCTCGTCGTACCGCTGCAGGGATGTCGGCAGCCAAGCAACTGACAACCTTAACCGTAGCAAGTACAGTATCACGGATCCGCCAGGCGGCCAACTACCACCTCGAGCCTAGCAAGCAGCCTGGCTATCACGGATTACCAGTCGGCAAGTTTTTTTTGCGTGCCTGCAGGAGCCTCGAATTTGCCACCCATATTGTACGCTAACTTTTGATGTTTATTATTGTCACATAAATCTTTTAAAAACGCTAATCCTAACCCAAACTTTAACCATAACATTAACCCTAACCCCAATCCTAATCCTAAGTCCTAAACCTTACACTATAATATTCACGCGAATTCTAGTCAATAGCACGTATACTGTTGTTAATGTCATTCGCTAAGGACGACTGCAATTTTTTTTAACCGGTCAAATAGCCTTTAGCGGATTTATGTCTGTAACTGTTGAAGCCATAGATGTAAAAACAACGTTCCACAAAAAATAAAATAACGTTTAAGAACGTTAAAAACGTGGAAAAATATTTAAAAAACGTTTAGGAACGTTGAATAGAAAACGTTGGTCATAATTTGTTTAACCTCTTGCCTAATGATTAATGCTGTAGGTGCAGTATACCTATATATATA
>Ga0209367_1004120_pt1 | contig 19991 bp, 11 predicted proteins | sample WorMetLIZISLAND2_FD_187412 | JGI IMG/M metagenome (GOLD analysis project Ga0209367, IMG submission 187412) | Marine gutless worms symbiont microbial communities from Max Planck institute for Marine Microbiology, Germany - Olavius geniculatus... ...
GTGTGGGACAACCCTGCAGGAGTTAAGCCACGCTGCCCTAGATAGGCAGCGGTGGGCAGCGATAGTAAGAATGGCGTCAGACACCAACGGGCATTGAGCCCACGGTTGTCGATGATGATGATGATGATGATGATAATGACATGAGCCAGGAAACTACAGGGTTGGTCAAAAATGGCACCATTTTTGTACACCTTATAATTTCACCAAATATCAACCAATTTTCGATATTTTTTCACTTTCAGAATCAGCAGACAATTTGTAATAAAACTATCTGTGTCTAAAAAAATTCTTAGCATTACCGACTGTAACGTTGAAAAAATTAGGCTGTGGTTTTAATACTTTTTGGTACGAATATTCTGGACGTTCAAGTTTTAATTGTCGTTAATGTCGCGATCTTTTTTTGAGACGCGGTGTAGTTTGTCAAGATCTGTATAATGCTGTTTGCACAACATTTATCTATCAGTTGTTTATTTTTTTGACTGAGCGTAACATGCGGCGTATCTTTTGTGAACAAAATAATTATATCTGTATGTGTTTCATTCTATTTGCAGGCATGACGATATTGTTGACGCTCAGCGTGTATCAGGTTTCTATCTACAATCTTTTACCGACAAAATCATCGACGCTTCCATACATTGGTACGAACGTTCACTGCGCACGTGACTATTAATTTAGCTTAAGAAAAAATTATGTTATTGGGTCTAAAAAATTATTAACGGCTTTTGGTAAAAATGGTCCACAGTGAAAGTGATTAGCCTTTGGTGGCGACGCAGATTGTTTTGTGCATCATTTGGGATTCTTTAACGTTAAGCGAAGTGAAGAGTAATACTTTGCAGTATGACTCAACAAGTTATGAATAATAATAATGATGATGATAATGATAATGATAATGCGAATTTCAGTGACATTTTTAGTGAAATGAAGAGTGGCCAAGCGCGATTATAGGTAATGTGGATTTTCCGGGAGTTGTTTTACGGTTGAACAGTTGTTATACAGTTCAGCCGCCGGTTTTTTAGTAAAGTGTGTAACTTTTCACTTTGCCCGCGCAGTCATTTTCCGCTTGCCAGGACAGTGGACTATTTATTGCAAAACAGCCAACAGTTTACATCGCGTCAGTGCAAATACAAATCATTTAAAAAGTCGTTTATTAACTGCTGTTTTTTCATGATTTGCGATTTGTTTAATTTTAGTTTATTTGGTGGTTATTTTTACTATTGAATTTGGAATTAAGAATTTGTGTTGATTTCATTTTGTGCACGTCTGTTTCGCATATCAATAAAATTATCGTATCGTATCTCATGTAAAACCACGATAACAGTTGTCAATGACGAACACCATTCGACAACGCTGCGATGTTTGCGTGTGATTTTAAACGCTTTGCCTTGTGCGTTGACAGGCATATACTTCGTGTTCATAACTATACTGTGCTTTCTATCGGTCGCCATGACGATTGTTGTCATACACCTTTACACTAACTCGGTCGCTGCTCTGCCGCCAAAACTACCTGGCGTCGTGAGTATAGATTTTACCCGTGTAATTGCTTCTCAAAATCTGTTCGCTGTCCCTTGGTTAACACTTTAGCTTTCTTCTTAAAGTTACGCCAGTATGACACAACTTTAAATTACACTTGTATAAGCATGCTTAGTTTAGGGGCGCATAAAAAGGTGGAATGCATATGTTTTTTGTGGATCGAGCAATCAGATACTTTTGAAAATGATTAGCTTCGATTATTGCAGTAAAAGGCTGTTAAGCAGAACTCTTAAACAATGTTTAACACTATGACCGCCATTTATTGCGAAAATCGCTTCTAATCGTTTCGGAAACTGTGCTATTATCGGTCTATGTAAAGATGCAACATGTTTCACTGTTTATGCGACACTCAGCACAAAGAAAGCTATAGTAAGTAAGCAAGTAGACTTAATTTATAAAGCGCACAATGTCAGCGAGAAACTCACTGAATCTGAGGCGCTGATACATTAAGATTGCAAAAAACGCTTACGTTTGCTGGATTTTTTTGTGTAACAAAACTATCACTAAATAACAGCGAGTGTCGGGCTGTTCCTCCGTAGCTTTGGCTTACAACAATTTTATTGTATTCGACTAAAAGCCATCTCTTGACGGCGCTGAGAAGTTTTGGAGTTTTGCGTCTTATAGTTATTATGAATTAAATTTTGTAGAAATTGGTTTATTTTTTTTTCCGCGGTTGACACGCACAAAGAAAAAAACGGCTATCATTAAGTTTTGTCGTTCGGAAACTGATTGGAGCTTTGACGTGACTAGGTTCGCTTGATGTTATGTCATTCGTTCACACCATCCTGACTCACTTTATGCAACTGGAAATTTATTCAGATAGGAAGTAAAATACAGTACAAAGAAAAGTAAGTGTACGTTGTTTGACTGCTTTCTGTGTGGCCAAGGTGCGGGTAATCGTCTGTAAGCAGCTGGCGTCGCTGCTTCGCTTCGTCGACAAGCCGATGGCGACGTACGACGACATAGCGAGTAGAGACCAGGCAGAAGACAACATCCTTGACGAGGGGTTTACGAACCACGTCGACCCACCGCCAGCGGCCAGACCGGGCGCCGCCCTGCAGTCCGACCCGGTCTTGATTGACATCAGGGAACTTCTGCGACAGAAGACAGAGCGTGAGGATGAAGAGAGAATCCGGTCGAGAGACGAGTCGGACCTCAAGTCCGCGTGGACTCTTGCAGCTCGTGTTGTTAATCGTATTTGCTTCCTCTTTTTCAGCGTTGTTTATTTCACAGTGACCGCCGGATTTTTCTTCGTTTTTCACTTGCACCACTAGCTGCTGAATCTCAAACTAATTTTTTTTTGGTTATTTGATTCCGAACATTTTTATTTGATACTGTACGACGTTTGTTTTGTTTTATTGTCTTAGTTGTTTTTTTTGTTTTTATTCTAATTCTTAGTTTTTTAGCATGTGGTATTGAGGTATACTGCATTTAGTTATACAATAATATTTTAGGCTTAAATCACATATCTCTTAATGATGTGCACTTATCCAATTTTATCACTTCTTGGCAGAAACATACCCCAGAGAATTTTGAACACACATAAATGTACAGCCCATTACAACTGGTTTCATACGTTCGTATTGTACCTTGTAAAAATCTACCAACGATATTTTACGGCGTATGACTTATAGCAGTATCCACGTAAACATCAAATTGTCACATCAGAAAAAAACTATCAAATAATGTTCATATTGTCAGAGCAAATGTTTAAAGTATCTAGCTGAAAAAAACGTATTGTTTTTCTATGAAAAACCGAAATTAGCAACATCTGTATAAGTTTACAGCCTTATACATGCTCGTCGCCTTTATTTGTGAACTTTACTCTGATTTTGATAATTAATATCTGTTTACTATTTTTAAAGTATGATTTATTTATTATATACTGGCATTGCTACCGTGCGCAGTTAATTCGGCCTATGTTTTATTTGTAGTGCAACTAGTTAAGTTAACTTTTTTGTTACTATTTTGGTCTTGTTAGTGAGTTGGCGAATAAAAATTTTTTTTATACTTTAAATAACTTTACTATTACGTTACCCGCTATGATGCACATAACATAAATGTTTGCTTTTTTACTTTTGTACGTATTGTACTTTTCGCTTATTTGGCAGCTTATTTGTGTCAATAACAAGAAATCTGAACTAATGCTTATGAGACGCGCGATAGCTTATAGCAGTTCCTGTTCGCAAGTAATCTTGGTCTATCTCTATCCATTTCGTCGCAATTCCCTTTTTTGCCGCCAAAAATCGCTAAAAAATCACTAAAAACCAATATTTTTAAGGTTTAAGGTCATTTAAGGTCATCGATGTTGACATTTCTGAGAAGCTCGTCGCTAGTGCTTGTTATAATAAGCAGCATGTCTGTGTTTACTTGCAACCATTTTCATGCTAGACAAGCCAACAGCGGATAAATAACCATTTTTTAGAAAGGTACCCCTGTTTAATACACGCTTGCGCAACTCTCCTTAAACGTAGAGGGTTAGGACTTAAACTCCTAAAATCTACATTCAATGCTAAAGAATTCATACGCAGGTTGTTTTGGTCAATCTCCAGCCATTTTAGCGCAATTCACTCTTGAAATGCGTGTCGCAGCCTGAAATCGCGAAAAATCCACTAAAACCCGCTATTTGTTTTTTGGGGGAGAGGGGGTTCAAGGTCATTTAAGGTCATCGATGTTGACATTTCTAAAAAGCTCGGCGGCAGTGCTTGTTATGATAAGCAGCATGTCTGTGCCTATCTGCAACCATTTTCACGTTAGACGAGCCTATAGCGGTAAAATAACGCTTTTTAAGGGGGTGCCCCTCTTTCGCCCGTCGTTCGAAGGGATCCCTTTTACCCAGCGGGATGAAATTTTGTCACGAAATACTAGAGACAATAGGCTATCTCATATGGTGAAAACCGGAAATCTCTATCTTACCTGGTCTTGGATTGGTACCAGGTCGTGACGGACAGACGGACAGACAGAATTACCGTAGCTAATACGCGCTATAGCTATGCTAGCTCTCGCGCGTAAAAATTATCGCCATCAGAAGCGTGTCTCTAACTTCCGCACATGTTTTCATTCTAGTCAAACGGTGTCCTTTACAAACAATGCAATGCAAAAAGTTGTCGTTTTTGTCTCATTAGAGCACAACAAAAGAACGGACGCAATCAGTTTTGTTCCAGAACACAACCACTGCACCGATACTTTTGAGTGTCCAATAAAAATTTTCTGGATAAAGCTTTTTTTAAGGACGGACGGACTGCAACCGAAAGCCCGCAATATTTTTACGCTTTACACGCAGCAGCACATGATTGGCAGGTAATGTCACATTTATGATTTTTGTCGTCTATGCACGCAGCCATTAATGTGTGTGCAAGGCAGACATCACTTGCGACGTGTCGATGGTAATAGGCCTACAATCACTTATTTTCACCGGCATAACGTACAATCTAAGCCACCCGTTGGCATCTCCTCTCGTCACACCCACCGCACAGTGCACATCATATACAAAAATCGCCTTGTCGGTTTTTTTCGTGATAGGACCATTTCTTCCTTTTGACGTCGTGATTCTGGAAGAAATAAAACGTCATATGAACAATCTGCCGTGGATTATCTCATGGAATAACTCGCTGGCATTCATATCCGCTCAGCTCGGCAGTTTGTCAGGAGAAAGTCTTTACTTTTTATTTTGCCTTGTATGTGGAAAACGCAATACACAATAGTAGTGAATAGGCCTAGTAGTCAGAAGTACCTATCCCGCAAGACACACTACGCAAACCTCCTACCACTGTCTAACCACTAACGTCGAACCTGTTCACCATTATTTTGTATTCATGGACGTCTGCTGAAACAAGAGGAAAAGAACAAAAAGGTCGAGGAGCCGCTGACGTCGAGTGGAGTAAGGAATGAGAGGAACTGAAGTGAGGAATAAGAAAGGAGCATTTCTCTCCGTAATTGATTAGAGGGTCTGGCACTGGCTCCCCCAGCTGGTCAGGAGTGAAACCCTGGCCGGAAATTAATTTGATGCATTTTAGCCTCACAGAACACTTCTTGTGGAACGATGACTGCTGCTCGTGAAGTCTAAAAACTACACCCGAATGTAATACGCTTTGAGCGTAGTCGTCAGTGGACGTAAACGCCTCCGGTAGTGGCAATAACTGAAAGCAACCAGAGTTATCAAACCTCCGCAAGCACCACGCTGTCATCTGGCGAATTCAGCGGATTTAATTCGGACTCATTACCCTGAGTCCGGATTCTTCAACGCTGAGGCTAAACAATAAAATCGCGACGAAAATTTGATGATTGCTCTTTGGGCCACTCTCCACTCTCCGAAAAATTTTTTTTAAAAATCTGACAGTAATTTGTTGAGACGTGACATCCGACATCACCTCTGCACCATCACTGTCGCTCTTCAAGCAGCCTACCAGGGCTTTTCTGTTCCCTCGCTTATATCCAGACTTACTCAGTAAGCTTAGCTTGACATTTCACTTAATTGGTTTAGTTAATAATTGGCATTATTTAGGATCTTTCAAACAATCACTGTACAACAACGATGATATCGACAGATTTTGGTTTTCCTGGCAAGTGCATTTGTTTTGTTCTTACTGATTGCGTCAATCGTTGCAGCGAGCAAGCTCTGAGGCTAAGCATAGCATACGTTGGGAAAACGCGCATCCCTATGCCTGCGTAGAAATACGCCTGCGTTAAGTTGCGTTTGCGCACTGGCCCTGGTATGAGGTAGTGTCATACGGCAAACACAGTCGTATCCCGGTTAGACCTACTAGTATAGCTACTAGCTACTGGGCGATCAAAATATATCGTTTGTGTCAGCTGCTGAAGAGAATATCAGCCGCATCATTACTACAAGATGATAAATGCGCTGCTGATGCTGTTGACCTTATCGGCAGTCCACGTCAACGGTAAGAAACATCTACACAATTCTAAATTATTTATTTGTTTATTTATTTTTTATCAACACATTTTGTTGCACACAACGAAGCAGACAGAAGGCAATAGACAATGGCACACTAACGAAGTGCAGCGGGAGACAAAAGAATGGTTCTGAACCTTAAAAAATGCGACACTAATATTGAAAAACAAAAACACATTCAACATTTAACGTGCTGTGCGGGGTGGATACGTGTTAAAGAATCGTTTAAGTGCGTAATAAAATCACAACTACGAGTTACTACAGTCACTCAGGACTTGTGGTCTTTCGCATCCACTAGCAAATTCATAGGTTTGATCATTTTTAAGCCAAACGTGAACTAGCAAAACATTTTTCCAGGCGCCGAAGCTAATTGACCCGTCGTCTGTCTACGACTTTCGTTCTTAGTTGTTTCGGGGATAATACACAACAAAGTATTGTGCAGTTGTTTTATTTTGCACCTAACCACGTCGATATTTTTTAATGTGTTTTTACTTTCACACTACAATAAGTAAATTTAAATTTAAAATGTGTTTCAATTACGGTCCTACGGGCGAAATAATTTATAATAATTACGATCAATAATAACAAACACTAAAGTAATTTTGTATAAGGCGAAATCGTTTTTCTTGTTCTATCTTGTTTATCAGGTGGCAACATAGGACTGACGCTTTGGCTGCAATTTGTAATTATACGCCTCGAATATGCGTTAGACCCCAAATCCTCTTTTCGCTTGGGTGTTGAAGACTCACATCAGACACAAATTACACAATGTGTTTTTGGATTCCACAAGTCTACCTGCCAAATTCGTAGCATATCAGTTTGTTCAACGATTTTAGCTGCAATGTGCCAGATGATAAACAAACTGACAGACCACGGTTACGGAAAAATGTTTAGAAATTTTGCTAAATCGTTCGCGTTGCAAGACGAGATTCCATTGAATTATAGTGCGATAATAACAAATTTAAGTATTATCTGTGCATCCAGTGGTGCAGTGTAACACTGCTGAAGATGCTTTGCTACGGCGTTTGCTTGACTCCAATGAACACAATCTTCACAGCATTCCATCACAACATCACCACGGAGAACCGCTGCAGTTGGAAATCAAGCTTGCGCTGAAAAAGATCATCAAAATGGTACGTTTGCAATGTGACGAAGTCACATTTTCGGCAGTTAATATTTATCGACTCATGTTTGTAGTGATTTTAAAAGGTATGTAAATGCGTTTTATCGACAGCATTGATTTACGTTTGTAAGTTCCGTAACGAATTTAGTCTTTATTTTAATGGTTAGATTTATGTTGTCAGTAGCGAAATCTATGTTGATTTCTACGACGAATTTGAATGTGTTTCAGCGTACAATGTAGAGTTTTTTGCATTGTATACTGCCTAATTCTTGCTTACTGTCCCCAGTCAAATTGTGGGAGAAATAGCACATATTAGTCAGTAACTCATTCTTATTCAGCTTCTCATATAATAGGTTATTTTCGTCGGGCGACTGGGCGACCTGGGCGACCGGAAACCTATAAAAGGCGGTCGCGAACGCCGGTCAAATCATTAAGCTTTTGGATACTTAAAAGTGCACATCTCTACGGCTTAAAGATAGAAAAAAGATTTCAGCTATACAAAAGGCATAATTAGCCGTGTAGAAGAGACTAGACATTAAAAGGGATCTGGACTGTTAAAGGTTCGATCAAGTTCTGCAGTGATATCGGTTGCCAGGGGCAACAGTAGATAAACTGGGGCTAAAAGGTCACTTCAAGGTCATCCTTAAATAATCAGCTTTACTTCTACTGTATAGACGTTTTACTTTTCGAAAGCAAATACCTATGAAGCTAGAAGATTGAGGGATTCAAATCCAGAAAATAATGATTAAATTTACGGTCGAGTTACTGTAATAAAAGGTCATTTTTGGATAATCCCTAGTTAAAATTCTTTTTGCTAACACAGCAATAAAGTGAATGTGATTAGAGTTTATGCTGTATTTGAGCTTAATTGAAAGTTGTACAGTTGAAAGTTTGTGTTGAATATAATTGACATTGTTTTCATCAGTGTCTCTCTTTTTTTTTAATACCAAACTTTACAAATTCAAACAAAATAAAATAAAACTATGCAAAAGCAAACACCAAGAAGGACCACCACTCATCCAAACAGTCACGATGAAGATGGAGATGGTGAAGGAGGCAAAAGCGGACACCCCTTCGACCTACAGACGACGCTGGATAAATTACATGTCGGTTCTTCTGAAGACCGTGACCAGGCAGAGCAGCTGTCTGACTCAGAAGCGTCCTCGTCGATGGAAGATCTCACCGCGAGGAGAAGAACAGCAATGCAAGAAAGAGAAGCTAGTCGGGATGGTGGTAATCGAACGCATCGACGACGCGACGGCAACACGACAACAATTTCACGAGACAACGTTTGTGAGCATGTGTAGCCTATCTGTGCATCTAGGTAAAACGTAAAACTCCAGGTTAGCATCGCCGTCTCACTCTGTTTTGCGGCGACTTTTATCTCCGTTTCTGAGGTCTTTAACGCTGAACCGGCGTATGCCATTAGAAGATCGTCTTTGCGTAAATTCTTTGCAACGACTATTTACCATGATATAAAAATTTTCCCGTGAAGAGTTTTTGCTTTTTTCCGTAATCTGCTGTCGTTTTCTCGGTTTTTAGACTGGATCACGGACGCTTGCAGAGGGGGCAAGAAGGGGCACTTGTCTCCCTTTGTTTAAAAGACCAAAATAGTCAGTGTCGTGACTTTTCTAAATAAACTATTGTACATATGAGTATGTGGAAGTATCCACAGAACAATATTAAAGTGACCGTAGTATTATGTACTAAAAAATTGAGTTCTAATTTCAGTCCAAGTAAGAAATGCTGCCGTTGGCACAGTCAGTGAGACTAGGTGGCAATGACTCGGTATATTTTTAGTGAAATTTGTCTCACGTGAAGAAAGCAAAAAGCTTCGCTGGTACCTTATAATAATTAGCCACGTTGACCAGGATAAATGTGAAATATCCCAATCCTTGACTGATTATGGACAAAAAGCATGTTTAAAGTGTGTCAAATTTATTTTGCGAACTGGGTCCATTTTTGACCCCGCTGGCAGAACTCACTACGCTTTTTCATAGTCGTTTGGGTGGGGATATTATACTTCTTAGTGGATGCCTATTCCCATTTCTCACCCAATTCGATGCCTGTAATGTCTCAGTTTCGTCATCCACTGTGCCTCGACCTTTTCGCCCATTGTAAATTTACTTTGGGCGCTCACACACTAACTGTAAATTATATTGCTTGGCAAAAAAGACACGCGCGTGTGATTAACTTGCTTACTGAGCCGTTACTTGGCAGAGTCGTGACCGGGATTCAAATCCGCAACCTGTTGATTTTAAATAGCATTAATAAATAAATAGCATTAGAATTTGCATTAGCTGTGAAGACAACAGGTTCAATTTCTGGAAGCAACGTAGGAACTGGTATAGACAAAAGGTTCAGGAAATCGTAGACAGAAAGTTGCAGACAGTGTGGTAGATTGCTGGCATAAATCAGCATGTGCAGAAGAGATCAGACCGCAGTGGTACGGGAAATCGCTTGCATCGCGATCCACGTGTGCAGTGGACTCTGTCGCTTGATGTTCATTGCGACCACGGTCCACAGCAAGCAGCTGTTGCCGTCAGTAAACGCGACTCGGTAGCAAAACATCGTGAAATCACTACAGCTCATACTCCACTTATTTAAATTTGTTGTTTATTTGTTTTACGCCACGCTACAAAAAGCTTTACAACGAATCCACAAAAAAGTTCTGCAAAAAGTTATACATGTTACTGCACTGCTTCTGCACTAATGTGGGTTTGTGTGTACTGATCTATTTCCATGTAATGCTCGAACATTTGTTTCTTGTCAAATAAAGACAGCTTATTTAATTAAAAAAATCGAAAGTCTATAAAACAAAGATGTTGTACAGCTTTGTTGTACGACTTGTTGTTCAACGTACAGCAACAAATCAAAGTAATGAAGTTTGGGCTTAGGGTTGTACGCACATGTAAAATAAAACAAAAACAAAACACTGACTAGCTTTGAATTGTATTGGATGAGTTTAAAGCTCACTAGCGTATGTTGTTTTATTAGCGATGATATGGTGCATTATATTATTATATTACATACATTTTATATTATGTATCATAATCATAATATTGCGCTGCGTTGTTTCGGTGTAGGAAGAGCAGAGCGAGATGTTCTACTCCCAGTACTGGCTGCAGTATGTGAGTACTTACGATTTTTCGCAGAATCAATTAATCATCGTCCACTACGCAAATATGCAGTATGCACCAAAAAATCTTAAAAGTTTCTGTTATCTGGTGTTAAGCGATAGACCTATGTTGATAGCGAAAAAACTCCATCGAATAATGCATTTGAGATTTATAATTAGTTTTTGTTTTATAATAAACTGATTTTCAAGACAAGTGAAAGACGTGGAAGTGCAAAAACTGGAAATCAGAGTGCGTAATTATATCATTGGCGCCGCATGCAACCCATGCGAGGCAAACGTCTTATGATTAGACTCACGCAAAAAGTCAAGTCTTAAGGCTCGACTTAAACTGTTCACAATAATCAATCGACATATTGGCGCTATACAAATTAGTTTGTTATTATTATTATTTATTATTTTTTAATTATTTTTTTTATTACACACACATTCGCTGTGTTTACTAACAAAACATTATAGCAAAGCAAACAGAATAATATGTGTATAATACATAAAGAGAAAAATAAATAAAATACAAAAAGCAAAGGTTTTAACCTTGCGTGAAGATAATTACTACACTGTGTCCCAAAAAGCATCCCCGACATTTTCGACTATAACTTGAAAACCAATTATCAAATTTTGATGTTATGCGTTGTTACCTTATTTTTTTCCGTAGGTCTACTTGGTGTTAGTGTTGTGATTTTGTATTTTTTCTTATTTTTGTTTCGCTATTTTATGTACTGTATTGTTGAGTTTATTAAGTGAATTAAGTTTATTGAGCCGTCTGGCTTTTCTGACAACCTCCCGCTGATGTTACAATCACGTCGTCTAATGTATTTTGTTTATATTAAGTTCGCGGGATAAAATGATGATGATGATAATAATAATTACAACACTAATAATATTGACGTCTGCTCCGGCTGTTCGCGAAACTATTAAGACTCGCCCGTTTCTACGACCCTATAGAAATTGTTATGCACTGTCGGTATACATTGGTGTAGACGGGGCACATTAACATTTATGACTACGACTATAAGTCATGAGTCGGCAGCAATGTGTTGCATGAAAAAATTGTGCGAACAGTCTACCCGATGGCGCGCCACGATGTGCCATACGGTCTGTGCTGTCCAAAGCAACGCAGACGAAAGGTGTGACATCACGGTGGGAAATACGCCAGGGATCGACCGCGAATGTATTCGTAATAATACACGTATAATGTCATCCATTAGCGCTGTTTTTTAAATGCCAAACACATTCGCCAGCCACACTGTGGGCCTGTGACGATTGTAGTCTTACTATTGAGTATTGTGACTGTTTCGCCATACGGCGTAATCATTAATTCAACACGCTGCTTAGGTGAAAATAATAGAACCGAAATAAAATCGAACTAAAATAATCATTCGTGTTTTGTAAACCGCAGACATGGACCGACCAGCGTCTGAGATGGAACGTCAGTGCGTTCGAGGGACTCGATGTGATCTACGTATCAGTGACGAAGATGTGGACTCCGGACGTAACGCTCTACAATAAGTGAGTATAGCCACTGTTTGTGTGTGAGCATGGCTTTGATCCAGAGACCGTTCCCGAGTCCGAAAACTGTTATCTGAACTTGGAATTTGTGTCGAATAACTTGGTTTCGGTATTGAACGTGATTTGCTATTCTGGATGTTGGTCGCACACCCTAGATCTTAGTAATGTAGTAGCCGGTTTTTCTGCGAAATAATCTTTTAGTTTTAAACTTTATATACGGTTCTAAAGCTAATTTCACACACGAATTATGCGGTATAGGCCTACTCCAGATTTGCTAAACCGCCGAAGCATGTGAGCATTTTAAACAAATACCGCTGCCGTTTATAGGCCCTACGTAAAGTTATTGTTGGTGATGTTTTAAATGTGAAATTATCAATTTTAGTTTTAATCTCGGTTTCATGCTGTAAAGTATTGGTCTTGGTCTTAAGATTTTGTGTGCACGAGCAGCGTGTATTTATTGCTGCTCGGATGGCGGATAAAGTAAATACATGTATATTGCACGGTGAGTACACGACAAAGAGGTTCTAACCATCTAAAGCTTAGTTTCTACACACCCGATGCAAGGCATGCAACAAACGCAACACAAAAAATAGACACTGCTTCTATAATTGTGTAGGCTTATTGGCCGTTGGTTCCGTCGAATTCCGTACGAATGCGTTAGATGCGTTTGTTGCGTACTTGCTTGCGTACTTTACGTCGTTTGCCTCAGTTGCGTCAAGAAAATACATAAGAGCCTCGAGTTGAGCGCGCTGCGTTGGATAACAAGAAGCTTAGTTGTTGCTAGGATAGCCGACCGTACTGGTTGTCAGTAACCCTTAAAGTAATCCAAGATCGATGATTTTTATTTTGTTTGAAAGCGCGTATGACACTTCCTAGTGATTAATAGTAAGCTTGGCCGTATCTCTCACCGTTTCCAAGATATGACCAGTTTCCGCTGAAAACGCACATTTTTACCCCACTCCACATTTAATCCCAAATTTGAAATTAATCCTTTTGATACTAGATCGCTGAAATCTTGCATGCCTAGGTTTATGACACATCGCTAATTATCCGTGTAAAAAATTTTTTTTCTACGACCTATCGTTTAGCCACAGTACATCCCTTACAGATGACGACGACGACAGATAGCCTAAAGAGACAGACAGACAGACGACAATCGTATCATAAGCTCGACCGTTACTTGAGTACGGTCAGCTAAAAACCAAGCTTTATCGTTGTTTTATGCGGTGTCAGTGCTAAGCAGCAGCGCAGTGGCGACGTATCTCCTCAGTCGGCGTACGTGCGACTTCACCAGGACGGCACGTGCATCTGGTGGCCGATGTACGAGGAGTCGGTGTCTCATTGTCCCATCAACGTGACGTGGTTTCCGTTTGACGACCAGCGCTGCTACCTCGTCTACGAGTCGTGGAAATACAACGCCAGTCAGCTGAACATCACGTCCTCTCTGCAGCAGCATTTGCACCACTTTCACCACAGCGAGCAGTGGGAACTCTTGGGTGCGTACAGCACCACTGTCGTATGGCGGTTTCTCCAATTAACCGGTGATGTAAACAACGAGACTTATCTCAAGACCAAAACCAAGACTTTTTATGCAGCGTCAAATGTGTCGACGAAGTAATGCCATTCAAGCATTAGAATTAGCATTTTTTGTTGAAGAATATATAGTTAATCTAAATTAGATGTGACAAAGCATACAGTACATGCTACTCAATGCCAGCCAACAGTAACTAACCATAATAACTTAATTATTACTTGACTCCATAACTAGTTAACTGCTATTCAAATATTAACTACAGTAGTGAGTTTAGTTGATGACAAAATGTCTGAAAAATTTCGAGATTTTTTTGTCAAAAGAAAGACAAAGACCAAGACTTATTCAAGACCAAGACTGTTTTTGTCTATAAGGCGACTTGAGATCACGTAAAAAACGTAACGTGAGATTGAAACCTTAAAAACTTGATCTCGAGGACTACATCACTCACTGCAATCAAGCAATCAGTTTTTTGAAAATTTTTAAGGTGGCAAGGAGTAATAACAACTGCCTCTACTAGTTATTTAGTCTTCGCAAATTTATCATAAAAAATTGGCGAAGAAGCGTTTTGACTGAGCAACTCAGCTAACTACTATACGTCAACATCAAAATTTCTTAATTACTTTTTAGTAATCCATCTGACAAAAATCGACTAACGCAAAGCGCTAAATTTTTCGTTGCTTAGTTTCAACGGAAATAACAGTTTGAAGTGATGTAATGTGGCCGTCGCGTTTGTGCAGGCATTTACTCGGAAGACAGTCTGACTTCGTACGGGGTGTTCACCTGGGCACGTTCTACGTTCACAATACACCTGAGACGCAAATACCTATATTACGTTATACACCTCATCGTGCCGTACTGCCTCTTCTCGCTAATCGCCGTGCTTGCCTTGGTTCTTCAGCCCAGTCGTCCGGAACGTATCTCTCTCGGTACGGTTCAGCAAGTTTAACTTTTTCTTTTCCCCGACAAAATAAGTTTTGTTTGCAGTAATAACAACAAAAGTTACTAAGTACTGCCCGCGGTTATCATGCAAATTAAAACCGCACAAAAAACGTGACCTTGAACTATAATTTTTGATTTTGAAATTTAATAAGTGGTTGTCGAGTTAAGTGTTCACGTAAAATTTAATCAAGCCAAATGCAGCGGTTTATTAATTATCGTGTTGAGAGAAAAATGAGAAAATTTAGCGACGATGCTGAAAACAATACTGCCTCACTTAGCAACACAAAATTTTGTCACAAGAAACCAGAGACCTACGCATTTTAAATCTATCTTACCTGGGCTTGAATCGGTACCGAATTGTGACGGACGGATAGACAGACGGACCGAATTACGATAGCTAGCGCGCACTAGGCTTATAGCATTGCATGCTGTCGCGCACAAAATTTTAAAAACTTTTACAGTTTAACCTAGCTCCGCCTAAATCGAGCACCGTACGAAGCTTATTGATACGTGTGCAAAGTCACGAGAGCCACGGAACAGGTTAGTTGGGCGCTTTGAATGATTGTGAATATTATGCACAGAAATGGTGATACTGCTAACGCTCAGCGTCTATCATCTTACTATACGCAACCAATTGCCAGAGAAGTCAGGAGCCATCCCGCTTGTAGGTGAGCAAAGTACTACACGTTATTAATTTTATTGCTAAATCTCTGCAGAGATTTGAATAACGCTGTATACGATGTTTTACAATGAATAAGATCATTCAACTACGCTCGGCATGTCATGATGTCACCAAAATTTTTTTCTAGGCGCGTGACGCATTTTGATATAGCTTAGTATCTGTCTCTCATGAAAAGGTATTGACAAACGTTGAAGAACACCGCAAAAATCACGCAGCTCTCTGATCATATGCCTAGCCCAGCTAAAGCCGATCTATGGATTGAACAAAGCCGTTTTTCCAAGTCTATGATGGTCTACTTCGAGGTTAATATACATGTAGTTCAAAGATGTGTTTAAAGCGTTTTGTTGCGGTGCACGTACGTAGGTATCTACTTTCAGTTCGTGATGATCATGTGTTTCGTGTCGCTGGCGGTAACGATATTCATCGTGCACCTGTTCACACGAGCCAATGCCGTCGCTCCGTCGCCCATGCCGTCCACGGTGAGCAGATGCTGCTGGAATATAATCTACTGGCTGTTGTATACGTTAGTGTACTGTTATTGTCTTAATAACCATCATATCATGTTACCGTATAAATTACGCAGACATGCTGGGTCCCACCTTGATGTAAAAAGTCGGCGTATTCTGCATTTATCAAACGACTGCATGGGTCAATTCTTGCAATGGCAGTACCATGATGACAGCGTCATAAAATTATTCTCTTTGCCACTATTAGGCTACTACTACTAGTAGACCTTTTAGTGAACATGATACACACGTGAAGTGCAACCATTAACGATAGAATGATACAATATGCAAATGGACGCGACAGCATATATATAAAACAATTTTATTGTGCTGTAATTATGTATTATCTACTTTTATGTGCCGCATGTAATTATTAATTGATAATGTTGTATTTCACAAAATGATGAATAAACGCCAATATTATCAGTTAATAATTACACCTGGTACATAAAAATTGGTTTAGAGAGTACATATTTGGACACGGATAACGTGGCCTACTCGTAACTTTGCATATGCTGACGCGTCATTTGCATATTGTAATTATATTATTTTACCGTAAGTGGTTATATTTTTACTTTCAGACGATATCACCATTATTGCGCATACCGGGGTAGGCTAGCGATGTTTCTGTTGTCGGATTTTGGCTAATTCAGTTGGGCACGTTGGCTCGGCTACGGCGTGCAATTTATGACACTAACATTATCCCCGTCTGACTAGTAATAATCGAAGTGCTGGTATCACTGTGACGCCGCGCAAATGCTTTGTGGCTTTTGTCTGCTCCGCATATTACAATGGACGTATTGTACGATTTTTTTAATATAAAATTAATACCAAACATAAAAAATGTACTAGCTTGTTTCTTGTGGATGAGTGATCTAAAGAGCTGGAGTCTAGACTCTAGACTCATAAGAAGTGATATTTTTCGTTACGGTATAAGACGTATCGTCAACAAATTTATGAGCCGTCGCCAGCTGCAAAACATCCGTTATTCACGGCGTGTTATGCGGCCGTGCATTGCGGGTCTTGCATCTCCACCCGTCTGTCCGTCCTGTTTTCGCTTGCACTGAAAGATAAAAAAAAACGAAGAAAAAAACAAACTTGGTGTGAATGTTTTCCAGGGAAAATTAGCTGGTGTACCATTTTGCAGTTTAGAAACTCGGAGGTCACTGTTGCAGAAAAGTTTTTTGCAGAAGGGCGCATGTTTAGGTCTATTTGCATAAATAACATATTGTAATGGTTTGATTGGTTTTGACGTATTGTATGTAATATGATTTAGACATTTTAGATGGATATACTCAGCATATTTTTATTTTTGTTTTGTATTTTTTTCTGTGCATGTATTGCATTTTTCTTTATTTGACTTTTGGGTGGTTAGCTTTGATGGGCCTGTGCCCTTTCTGGCAGCCTGGTTGCTTTTTCTCAAATAAATGTTGTTGTTGTGTTGCATAAGCCGGTGGTAGATTGCACACGCACGCCGGTAACTGACCGCCGCATATTAAGCACATTTTAGCCGGGCAGCCGAATACATATTGGCACAAGCCGTGGGGACATCTTTTGTTTTGCTGGATTTGTTTTTATTCGTCCAAGTGCACTGGCACAGGGAAAAATTTTATAACCTGTGTGTCATTAAGCGGTTATTGCAAATAATCAACAACGTGCAGTTTTTAAGAAAACGAGTCTTAGTTTTTTAGTTGAGCGAGAATGCTGCATTATTTTTTTATTATGTTACCTAAAATATCCAATTTGCAACAAATGTCGTAAATGAGTCAACATAAGCCCTCTAGTTAGCCGTAAAACGTGTTAAGCCACCGTGTGTTAACGTCGGACGTTACTTTTGCTGAATGTAGGCCTGTTAAGTTAGTTTCATTCTCCAGATGGCAGCAATAGGATCAAGGAAAGTTTGTGATGTCCGATCATTTTCTAGTAAGTTTATAAAACGATAACTTAATGTTGTGTTTGTTCAGGCGAGACGACTCATCTGTGACCGACTGGCTTCTGTGCTGTCGCTAAGGTCGACGCCTCCAACACCGACGAATGACGACGAAGAGAGCATCACAAGAACTGACTCCAAGACGGCGGGAAACTCTCCGCGCGGCGTCAACAGAGAAACAGAGAATACTGAAACTGGTCGATCAAACACTGAGGAGAACAGTCAAGCGTTGACGAGTATATTAAGTCTGCTAGAGACAAGGATCACGATTGACAATAAAGAACGAATGAAGAACGACAAAACTGCTAAGATGAGAAGGGATTGGATGCTGGCGGCTGCTGTCATTGACCGACTTTGCTTTGTTGTCCTGCTCGTCATCTTCGTCGGAGGAACTCTGCTCTTCCTTGGGCTCTTCCTGCATCGATAGAGTTGTTCCTGAATCCAAATTCAAAGAAGAAGGACCTTATTTCTTTAAGCCGTTATTTGTGCTATAAAAATTAAATACATTACTGCGAAAAGCACCCGGAGAGCACAAATATCTGCCGAGACTAAAACACTAGGCCTACGTCTTTTACTCCGGCAATATAGACGCTGTATAATACTGTAAACCGCAAGCCAGTTTTTATGAGATGATAAAATCGTGCTGTCACCTAACGAACGCTGTCGAATATTGCGTGCCCGTCGTTTTGTAGCCTACAATGTACGCCTAATCGTGTATCCTCTGCTATCACCACAAAAAGCTATTTAACCATGCAAATGTTTACTCGGGCTACGCCCAACCGCTCCAAATAAAAACTTTACCAAAATTCGTTCAAAACTTTTCTGGTAAAATACGGAGAAACAAACAGTAGGCCTACTCACGATCAGGTTTTACCTACAGCATAGCACATATTGGCAAGGTAGCGGCAAATTCTGTGATAGTGCTACATCGACTAACCAACCCGGAATGTATTGAAAGCAGTTTTGTCGTCGAGTCACAAAAGGATAACACATTTCTTAAAATTTACTGGCTAAACTGTTAAGGGACAGTTTCCGTTGACTATAAGTAACCAGTGGTTTAGATAGTTCGTATAACTTGCATAAACTGTTTCTTATAGCTGACTTATAACTCTTATAGTTGTATTGTATTGTATTGTAATTTGCCTTGAAACACACAAATACCAATACACAGATAACATAAAAACAGTAAGGCTGGACAACCAGGTAGTGCACTTACGGTAGTTATGATGCACGGTTTCTCGTACTCTGAATTTGTGATCGTATGTCGTCTATACAATTTGCAATGTGATCTTTAAACTACTACAGCACGCCGACTTACGACACAGCCCTACTATTGTCACCGATTAACAAAACAACTGGCAACCGGCCTTAAATATCGCTATGTTAATTTTTTTCGGTGTTGGTCATAATGCTAAAATTAATATGGTGTTGTTTAGGCCCATATCACTGTTTGATATGGACAAAACAATTAAGCACAAAGTAACAGATTGTTAATCGGTGACATGTGTGTGTATAGTAACAAAGTTTTGTGTGTAGCTTCCTCTTGCATATTGTGTATTCTATAGGTTTTATTTCTGGGTTTTATTGTGTAGTGTTTTTTATTCTTTGTGTGTGTGTATGTGTGTGTGTGTATGGGCCACGTTGCCTGATTTAAATAAAATGGAATGGAATGGAATGAACAATAGTAGGGCTGCGTCGTAAGTCTGCGCGCTGTAGTAGATCACGTTGCAAATTGTATAGACGACATACGATCACAAATTCAGAGTACGAGAAACCGTGCATCATAGCTACATGTATGCCTAAATCTGGAGATGATTTCATACGGGTAAAACACGGCTATTTACATGGACACTACGCTGTGATAATACGAGTACATAACGATTTTTTCACCAGCGTAACACCGCACTCTCACTCGAGATATAAGGTTGTCATTTGCAGGCTAAGCGAGGAAGGACAGATAAGCCAAAGTGTCGTCGTTATCGCGTAGTCGACGAGGAGGATCATTCGTTGCATCGGTCCCAAAGGATGTCGTGACCACCGGAACGCACTGACCGTAATCTGAAGCTGGCCTGTCGTATCATGACGCATCTCACCGATCTCTTCGCTGCGTGTCGATATTCCCGAAACCAGTGGCGTATTTAGGGGGGGGCACGGTGCGATAGCCCCCCCCCCCTTTTTGGCCCGACCCTG
>Ga0209367_1004121_pt1 | contig 19991 bp, 15 predicted proteins | sample WorMetLIZISLAND2_FD_187412 | JGI IMG/M metagenome (GOLD analysis project Ga0209367, IMG submission 187412) | Marine gutless worms symbiont microbial communities from Max Planck institute for Marine Microbiology, Germany - Olavius geniculatus... ...
CCTGAGGCCTGGCAATTTTTTTGAGGGGTCCGTCCAGGAATCGAACCCAGGACCTCTCGCTCTGGTGAAGTTGACCTGAGTCCAACACTCTAACCACTCGGCCACCGAGCTCCATAAAAATATTGCCGAAAAATTTTCATAATTACTTTACTGAGAACTATAAAATTCATGATTATGTGACAAAAAATAAAAATAATTTGCACCTGTCAACTGTTAATCTTTGTTACGGTCCTAGGGCAATAAATTTTAAATACTCTTTCTCTCTCTCTCCCACTTCCCCCACCCTCCTCTCTTTCTGTTAGTGGGCATTTTTTAAACGCTTTAAACCAAAATTACGTTAAAAATGATTCACGTGACAATAGAACACGCTAATTGAACTCTGCAGTTTTTTTTATAAACACTTATTGTGCATTATTAGCCCACCCTACGGCCATGTAACCCGAAAGTCGCTGTCAGCTGTTTCCATTATCTCAAGATTTGTCGTTATACATTTCTTTTTTTGCAGTCGACTGAAAACAGAAACTAGTTTCTGCATCATGGCCTTTGGCTATCATTTCTCGTCGTACGTTCGTAATCGTAAAGATGCGGGAATGGGCAAACATAAATTCCGTTACTTTCTAGATTTTCTAAACGGAAATGGAAAAGGCAATGATGTTGTGTATAGGTATGCTGCATATAGATCTAATTACCCATTAGTGCTGCGATCGATGCATGGTTTATAATGCGCTGGAATACAATTAGCTCTTGTCTATCATTGCAGTCCGTTGCTCATTGTAAAGCAAGCATAGAAGTCTCCTGTTCTGTTCAGCCCACATTTTTATAATACCTGTATCTTTGCTTCTGTACTAGCTTATAAACCTTTAGGCTACTTTTCGCGTCACTTTTGTCTTTAGTTTATTATCGTGTCGCCTTACGTGATTTTTGCTAAGGCTGCATCTGCATGGAGCAGCTAACATTTTGAAGCAGCATTATTTTTCATTTTATTATCAACAATCACGCCAGTCTAGCATAATTTGTTATCCATAGTTTCAGATATGGTGTGTCCATAAAATGCATTAACATAGGCCTACATTAACTTTTTGTGCTCATAAGCATGATAAGCTTAGCCTATAAAAACCAATGCTTGTCCAGTCTTTCGATCAAAAATTCTACGGAGATAGATGAGATGCATTTGATTTAAATTCTAACAGTATCGTTTGTAACTTTGTACCCCGTGCAAATTTTTTCATGAAAGTTAGTTGTCTTTTGATACACCGATGATGCCACACTGTCATGGTGAATAGCAATTTTTATGCATAAATGCACACTGTCAACAAACCTAATAAACCTATAGTCACATCTCGTACATAAGCAATTGCGTAACCGAGTCAGACATTACAGAGCTACTGACCTCATGCATGGGTGACAATTTGGTCTGGATCATTCGAGCGCGGTACGTGATAAATTATATGTCGGCTTGCGATCCAAATCACTGCCGGCGGTGTTCGATGAGGAATGCAAATGTCGATGAAGAAATATGTGAATGCGAACGTCGCGTCGTCTGGCAGACATACTCGATCACAGGCCGACCAGTCAGAAACCTCTAATTCATCACGCGACTGGGTCAGATTTGGCTGCGTTGATCAACATAGTAGGCTTAATCTGAGAACGGCATGTGAGTGTGATTTGGCGCTATACAAGGATAGAAGACAGAGCAAGCACGTATGAAACGTGCACGGATAGAGTGGCACTGTCAGTAATGCATGGACGGTAGGACAGATGTGTATGCGAGAGTGAGAATAAAGTCGACTGAATGTGGAAATGGAAACACACGTGCGGAGAGGTGACTGGTGACGGATGTTATGTGAGTCTACTGATAGCCGCGTTCACTGGAGTGAGTCGGCTTCTTGTCTGAGTTGCACGGATGAGTGGCGAGCACACAAGACGTCATGCATGTGTCGCTCTGCACGAGTCCTCCTGTCGTCTGATTATGTTTATTCAACTTTCTGATAGTCGCCGACTTGTCAAGACTATAATTTCGGACACGTTTTCACTGAATATATGAAGGGTCTATGTAGAGCCTAAGCGACGCATGATAGAGCAACGATTCTGCGTGTTCTAGCTGTTTGTTAAATTGCGATCGTCAGTGTAGCGATATGATTGGTTGCTACGCCTACTGTCCATTTGCTGTCATTAGCATTCTATAAATAGTTCATGGAAGTCCAAAACAACATGCACGAGCTAAATGCAGACTCGTTGTGCATAGTGACAATCAGCGTTTGCTTTTAACGCCCAAGTACTGAAGTGGACGAGACTTGAGTTGAGCTGCCAGTTCACCGATGTCAGACAACCAGTCACAGTTGTTGTTGTGTAATGGGATAAATCGTAAAATGTAACCGGCCACTGCTGAAAAGATATAAACACGAACAGAAAAAAATCATGCGTTGAAACTCCGTAGCTTTTAAATCCTCCAATGAAAACACGCTTGCAATATGCTGTATAATATTGTTTATCGGAGTGGCAGTGTTTTCTATGCTGTTGGCGTGTGCTGAGGTGTATACTGTGACTCAGCTTCACGTCTGTTTCTTGTTGCTGTATTGATCTAAACTATAGCTACGACGTCCAGGTCCAATCATTACGTATTGTATGCGACACGCTGTGGTCGGTCGTGATCTGGAGACCTAATCGTCGACGTCCGCCACCTACAGAGCTGTACTGTACTAATCTACACACGTAAGCTACTTGGGTTGCACGTGAGTGAGAGGATCTACAGCTACACAGTTGCAGCCAGGCACTCATCGTGTATCGATCAGCTACAGCTATACATCAGCAGCATGACGACCTGAATCTGTTCTCACAGCAGCAGCAGCAGCAGCATGGGGTGAAGCAATGCGTCAGTTGTCGCCGCCCGCCGCTGCCAATATCTGCTTCGTGTGAATTTGTCATTATTGCCGTCGGAACTGCACTAAACTTGAGGTTATCGGGCGTTTTCGCACTACCACGACGGCGGGACGTCTACAGACTATAGCATCGACCAGTCGATCTGCCTGTAGATTGTCTGTGATGATCCATTCAAAAAATCCACACTAATTGAAACATTGCCTGATACTCGGATTAGCATAATAGAGAGAACAGTTAAAACACGGCTAAAATTCTGTTAAGTGCTAACGTTTTCGGCTGATATCTTGATATGAGAAATTACTGGGAAGCATTTAAAAATAAAGCTATTATTCGACTGCTGGTTTTTTTAAATATCACAGTCACTAACAAACAGCCGGTACAGAACAGAATATTATTTTCAGTAATTCTGCTGAAAAGCATGCAGCAAATTGTTCAAAACAAATACATGTAATTTTACTGTGAAAATAATATCGATTATCCATATTTTTCTGCGGATTTTGACGGACAAATTTTGGCGGCAAATTTGGCTATCGGATTCGGCTTGGGACTCTGTAATTTATGGTTGGTGGCGATATTTTTATTATTATTACTTCGTCCAAACGAAAAAGGTTATATTTTTATTCGTGTCCGTGTACCGTCTCTGTCCGTCTGTCTGTTTGTCTGTCCCACTCTGCTAGATTATGTAGGATGATCTAAAGCGGTCATTTCAAGATTAATTAAATCTGGTATTGTTCCTTTAGGGCCTTTTTTTGCGATCTCGTGGACGCTCAATGATGTCACATAATACAGTCTAAGTAATACCGGAAAGCAGACAGAAAATGATTAAAACTTAAATTAAAATGCAGAACAGACCGCAAGTGTCAAGATTAAGACGATATTGTAACTTTAATCTGGACTCAATGACAAGTGTCATATTTGTTTTTCATCGCAGAACGTTTTCGTGACAGTCCATCGGGGCGATGCTTGCTACACAGAGCCGTCATTTGCATAGTCTGTCCGACGCATGCCGTTTTTATATACAATTTTATTCGTCATTCAATGACAGCAAGGAAAAAACAAAAACAAACAACAACAAGCAAGAAACGGAAACTAGGCTAAATTTAAACAGTCATATCAATCATATCGCACTAATCATGTGGCACTGTGTTTACTCTTTTCTTAAGGCTGTCGTAAGAGGTGATTACCTTGGCAGTCTTTTTGACACTTGTTACGTACATTACTGTTGTGAAAGTTTGTATTTTGTGTCAATAAAGTTAATAATAATAATAAAAAATCATTCAGATTACGTCTCGCGCGGCCTAAGACTAAACTACATACAGAGTTATCAATATTCATAAATTTTGTCAAAAATTTCTGTCTACGACACACAATTAAGCTAGATACAGGCTGGATATTAAACATGACACGACATTCGTTTACAATGTCAGTAGACGATGTGTTGAACAACTTCATCAACAGACGTGTTTGTATAAAGTCCAACGATCGCTTGTCAGCCACATTAAGTGACGTATGGCTGCAAACAAAATTAACCAGGATCTCAGTTCTCACAATCAATCACATGTTTATTGCTGGAGCTTCATATTAAATACCGGGTGCTCAACTTTTTAGTCTGTTTGTCTATTTGCACTCCACTGAAATGCTGAGAAAACTTTAAACGTGCACGTTTTACTAAAACACATTTCGTGAATAAGCGCAAAAAAATTCGAATGTGTATTTTCGTTTTAGTGTCAATATAATTTTATTTCATTTTGTGCAACCGTTGTTGTTTTATCCTGGTAGTGTGTTTAAAAATATGCACATACTTTATGAGCTAACATTTAGCGGCCGCGCACGTATAAATTCTACACACTGCCGATTCATCAGTCTGCGCTAGCTCATATTTAGCCCACATCACGTGCTGATTATTACCGCGGACTTCGTGGTTAGTGTGTGTCTTGGCCGTGTATTTACTTTGCAATAATGGAGAACGTAGCTGGCTACAGGCTGTGTGCATGGGAGGCAAGCTGAATATTGTTTGTCGTGGCGCGTACATACGGGGCTGGACGCGTGGACTGGACGACGATCGTGCAGCAGTCGGCAACTCGTCGTAATGACGTCGGAAGGAAGCGACTGCGTAATTACCGACGAATAAACGACGTCGGGCGTCCGTCGGGCGTCCGTCGTCGTTCGGTCGGCGTGAGTCTGCAGCTGGCGACCGCATGGCGACTGGCCACCAGCGGCATAGATCAGCTATAAACGCCATCAAGGACTTGCCGTCGCATCAGATCCGTAAATCCCCCACCACGCATGCGCGCTCCACGCGGTGTTACGACGTGTCCGCTTCACGATCTATTACCAACCAACCACCGCGCTAGCGCTGCCGAGACCTCGCGCCGATATTAAACTGAAGCCGACTTGCGCGTTCCGAAAACAAATTGAACGGACCACACAAAACGCTCGTTCTGATGCACAGCGACTGCGCGCTGCAACAGTTTTCGAATACGGTATTAAATGCATTAAAGTGGTACGGTAACCGACTAACCATAGCTTTGAAGTTTAGGATGTTAAGTCGTTAAACTAGTCACCAGTGTATAAAACAGTTTCAATTGACGGAAATCGACAATGAGCTAGACCATGAAATAATTATGTAATTCTGTTATTGCCCGAAGGGAATAATCAAAAAACGCGCTGCGCAAAATACGCTAGCATAAGGTTGTTGGCAGTAAAGTGTATGCGGGTGGCCGGCAGGGCGGACAAGGCGTTCTTTACTGTTATCTATTAGTCGTCTATAATTAATGTGCAGACACGTGTGTTGTTTAGGCTCTTTATTCCGTAGATCTGCCTCCATTAATGTTCTCATAGTTCGCTACGAGTGTCGGCGTGCGCGGCGCGAGTTTTAATTATGCATCAGTTAGACGCTTTCACGTCTATAGGCTTACCTGTTCTTGTTACAAGCGGTGTTACAGATAAATATACTTAGGAGCTTTTCACGAGGGCTTGTAGCTAAATAAAATGTTTTCATCTCTAGATAGCATCGAAATTGTTGAATAAGCTAAGCTTTTCGGTCTTACATTGCAGGATAATTTTAGTGTAAACTCCCGTGTCAATTATGTGTTAACATCCTGCAGTCAGAGAATATTTTTACAAAAAATATTTTATGACCATGGCCTAAACTGTCGTCAACTGGATATAGTTTTTTCAGGCAACTCTAGTAAGCAGAATATTGTATGCTCTTCCAGAATAAGGTCTATTCCTTAATAGGTTGCCTGCTTTTCAGTCATTTTTACTGGTTTAAAACGAGCCGAGCACTAAACGTAAGTAGTGGGCCTACGTTAGCGTATTTAGTTGAGAAACAAACGATAGATGTTGGCGTTTTGTCAGTTTCTGCGAGTGCCGAGCTGTCTGTCGGTCGGTAGTCGAGGTGACATCTGACCACGTGACTGCGGCACGTGACCTGGCGACTGACAGGTGCGTTGACTGATGACGTCAGCGGTCGGTCATCTTCCGCAATGACGTTGGCTATCGCAGGTCGACAGACCGCCTTTCGGTCTCACTTGCTATGTCGCCGTGCAACTGAGCTGCAGACTAATAATATCGACACTGAACGATGAAACAGAACGATTCTACAAAGCTAATGTGTGCTGTACTATTGTGGCGCGTCTACAAAAAGTGCCCGGGCACTTTTGAAATCTTTAAATAACAACCAAGGACTTGCACGGAATGAAATAAAATTTAGCTCACTTAATGTGACATTTCTTTGGGTTCCAACGCAAAATGTCGAAGTAATCTGTCACTTTGTTGAAGAATTTTTTATTCGAAATGCGTTTGATTTCACAGATGTGCGTTTTAGCGCGATTTTTTTCGTCACGACAGATAATTTTTTTGCAGAGCTGGCAATAACCAAGCCAGCTACTATTGTACGCGTTATCAATATATTGTGTACACGAACACGCGGCTGCTTGACAATGCTGTCTCTAAACGTAAAAGTAAAGCTATAGGTTTACAGACACAAACAATGACACCAAGTTTATAATACAAATCATAATTTTTGTACGGATGTCGCTGGTAAGCGAGCTTCATTTGTTTGCTAAAAGATCTACTTTTCGTTATTATTTGCGCTTTGTTGTAGAACACGTTGGTCCAAGAAAGCCAGCGTGCTAGTAATTAAATAATGCCAGTAAAATGTTTATCTTTGCTCGCGGACGGAATACAATATTGTCGGCGTGCAAACAACATCGCGTTCATAATATTGACAAAGCGCGACGTACGTAGATATTGGTGTGAGGGCACCGCCTGGGAGTGGAGTGAGTGGGAACGCGAGTCACTGTGTGGTGACCCAGGTGAGTCGGTCGGTCGGGCGTTGAAGTCAAAGTGAGGTTTTGTGATGTAGATGATGATAGTGCGAGTGACGACAGCAGCACAAAGCGTCGCCAGACCACACAAGATGACGTACGACATCGACTCAATACACTGAGCCATCGGTCCGGGTAACAGGCCAACAGAGTTGCGCAGTGACGTCGGGGGTCAAAAATGTTCGGCGGGCAAGAAGCTGCTATTTTTCGACACACAGCTGGCAAATTTTTGAAAGAGGAAACACTGATGCTCGAAATTTCAGTTTTGCCTTTAAATTTTGCAAAAATGGGGATTGTCATTTATGGCCAAAAAGTTTTTTAGCAAAATTTTTCGATAAGCCAAAATTTTGGAAAAGGAGTTTCCTCAACGCTGATAAAGTTGTGGTTGCAGTCCAGTAACGACGACCGTGTAGTTTCTCGGCTTTAGCAAGAATTATCCGTTGGATTACTGCGACGTCGGACGAGACTATTAATTGCGTTGTCGACGCACGCAGTGATCATTGCTGCTGCTGCTGCAGCTAATGGCGGCGCCTTTCCTCGCATCTCGCGCGCGGGGCAGCGACAGCTACCACCCTCCGCCGTGCAATTGCTTGTCGCAGGCGCCGCGGGCGATGCCGGCCGTTGATTTCTGCATTAAGCTGATTGCCGCTAATGCACATAGGCCTACGTATCGGCTGCTGTTGCACGCTGCTTCCGTAGTCTACCGTGTCTGTCTGTGTAACGCCTCGTCGTTTTATCGTCGTTCAAAAACAGAAACAAGTAAAGGTTGTAGCTTTTCCTTGACATAAAGCCCAGTTAGTGACAAAAAGTTCGCCTTTTAACAGCACACGACGAGATGAATCAGATTGTGAATTGTGTGTCAGCATTTGTTCTCACTGTCGTCTGTCGACATCTGTCGACATGTTCGTAGAGATACAAGCTTCATCAAATATTAACCTGTCTGAATATGATCAGTGCCGTTCTAACTACGGTTGTGGATGCATTGAATAGACTGCCAGAACATGAGTGCATGTATTCAAGGACAGACAGACTTACTTTTTTTCCTTTCACCAATTGTTGCGTCTTCTCAGCTAATGACACGCGTGCAAGCATGAAACATTGTTCCCGGTAAACTAAAACAGTAAAATAATATATTCCATTAAACTTGATAGAATTACTAGCTACGGTCAGGTCTTCTGCGATGTATCATAGTGCAATGCGAGTGTTAAATCGCTCGTCGGATGATATATTCATCTGACGCGTGGACTCGGCAGCGTTCAAAGGCCGCTCGTTTAACGCACCGTCCGGTGACATTTAACGCTTTGCACTTGGATCCGATGAAGTCTGCGATAGCGAGTCTCGGTCATCGATCTCGTTATTCAATAGGCTATCGTCTGCACGATTCTCAACGGACGCTGACAACGAAATGCTCTCTCATCAATACTCTCTCAGCTCAGTCCGATCCTTGCACGGAGAGAGCTCTTTTTATTTAGCTCCATGGTGTTCAGTGTCCACGACATATTTTACGAAATAAGTCTATTTCATCCTGTCCGTCGCCAAGGTGCCAGTATTCTTGTAACACCAGTCCAGGTCGTCCATCGATCTTTCTTTAGGTTTTTCTCCCTTGTTATTGTCATCAATTATGCCGAAAACAACATCAGCCTGTCATCTTGCATCCTGCATATGTGACCGAAGACTTTCAATTTTTTTCATCATTTTCTGCACGATGTTGATGCTTTTGTCAGTTCTTTGATATGTGATCTAAGAGTAAAAAGTCAGCATCTAAACCAGGGGTCTCAAACTCATTTGGGGATGCGAGCCACACTACAAGATATCAGTCGGTGGGCCGCATTGTTTTTAGAGACGACAAAATGCAGTAATTAATAGCCCCTACAAATAACAGAAGTTATTTTACAGTATATACTGTTGTTTAGAACTTCAGATTTTTTTCCGTCTCCGACTACCGCTGATTTGGCAGAAATCAGAGAGTCGACGTTAGTCTTGAAATCACGGGTGTTAGCCAATTGCAATGTTGCATTCAGACGTTTACTAGTGAGTCTTGATCACAAAGCGGATTTGTTGATCTTCATTGATGAGAAGAACTGTTTACAAACGTACGTACAGCCAAACATTGCCATTGGGCTATTTCGGAGGCTGCAGAGACTAATTTCGGATACTTTTTTTCTGAAAAAAAATTGTAGAAATCAGGAACACCCATATTTGTGTACTTTTGCTTCTGCTTGTCACATTTCAAATCCAATACCTACATCTGGAATTCTTCGGAAACGCTTTTTGCGTCAACATCAAACGGAGTGGCAGAGTGCAAACTGTGGTTTAAGATTATTGAACTCTTTAAAACATCGGTCGAACTCTGCAAGAAATTCAGAAATGACATCTGCATAATCTTTTAGCCGCCGTGGCTTAACTTCACTTAGGCCTACCACCTGAAGAGATGAGAAATGGTCCAAGCTGCCAGGGCCAGCGTTGGTCGCTGCCAGCATCAGCATGCGGCTCCACTAAAGAGAACGCAAATGAGAGAAATAGTAGTTTCGCTGGGTTACTGGAAAAATGCTGTAAAATAAATAAAACGACTTATTTTTATCCTAAATTTTTAGAATTTCAGATAATGTGTCGCGGGCCGCAAAAGACGCCTTCGCGGGCCGCGAGTTTGAGACCCCTGATCTAAACCAAAACCGGGTTACTGTCGGTATTAGTGATGAGTGTTCTGATGTAAGCGGCTGAGACGTGGACATTAAAAAATGACGCAAACCGTTTCCTATTCCCCGGGCTTTTAAAGTCAAATGTTTAAGGCAGATATTGAACATAAAAGTGACAATAGAGATTCAGGATTGTCGGTGAGGCTACCTGCTAGAAAATGACGTAGCTCACTGAGCTGTTGGACGCCGACTACAGTGACCAGCTTTACGAGCAAGTTGTCAAATGTTCGCCGAGTCTAACGATTGAACTGAACCAGTGCGTTAGTTCACTCGATAATCATATAAACCAGTCAATCTGATTTGCCGATGCCCCGGAGAACAGGACAGAGACAGAGAACGAGGGAGACAGACAGACGATTGGCGTGTGTGATGGAAACAGCAGAGCTAACATGCGATTGCGAGTCCGTGACGCGGCACGAAGCTGAATCGACTCGCACGTCGCGTTGTCGGCTGTTTCTCGTTACGGCAATTTGTCCGGCATCTGTCATTTCCGTTGTCTGGCTGGACAGGTCGTCGGCCGCAAAGACGTAGTTGTGTTCTGCACTGACGTCATTCCTCGCCGTACGTGAACCGCTTTTGTAAACACGCTGACACAGTAACGGGCAGTTATCTTTATTTCTCAGCGTTTTCTTCATCGCTGAAATTTGGTTCTGCGCGTATTTAGCTCAACGGCCAAAAACCGTGCCAAACGTAATCACATAGGCTAACAAAAGCCGCGAGTTAGTACAACACGTCTTTATAATAAAGGCAGCATTTTTATATATTACATTTACAACTGGCAAATAACATTGTATTTATTTTACAAATAAGGTTAAATAACATGTTTTGAAGTTTTCATAATATTTAACGACGTTAGGTCTACATGGAGGAACGGCTGAGCTTTTCGTTTAAACAACCATTTGTTTGTAGTTTAAAACTATAGTCGAATCGTTGTACATGTCTTGATGGCTAAATTACTGCATCAAACTATCCTACGTTAACGTCTTATCAATATGATATACAGCGTATTTGAAGCCACTGCAAGACAATACACGATGACAGATTATTCGTCAGTGTCATCGCCGGCCTAGTGTTCAGAAAATTCCTGCCTCTCTCTATACACGGTTTCCATGGCGACGCTATGCAGCAGCAGCAGCAGCTGTTATCGTTGTCGGACGTGACATAGACGACGTCGACGACAGAAAATGCTGGCGACCGCCGGACACATAATGACCTGACAATTAGATGCACTGTATGCTGTGTTGAGTGGAGCGGCTGCTGCTGCTGATGCTACTGATGTCAATCTATTAGAAAGACCCGAGGCTTCATCAGAGGCTGTATGCGTAACTAATTAACTAAGCTGCTTCATGCCAGTGCAGCGAACATGCCGATTAATCGGCATGACATGCAGTCAATGGCAATTTGTACAAAATTGCGCTACTACGACGACTCTTACACTCGTAGCCTGCTAGGCCTACTTTCGAGTCTAAATATGAAACCACGCAAAGTCGCTGACTGCTAAAGATGTCGGCATTGCTCAGCAGTATTGCTCCGCATTCTGTAAAGTCTATAGTAGGCCTATATACAGGGTGGTCCGTAAAAACGTGACAGTTTACTTTTACCCATATCTTCGCCAATTGATCGATTTTCAAAATTACTTCACTGGCACACTTTGCAGACAGTATGCAATAATGTGATTATTATACATTCCACCACACCATAAATTCGTCTCTACACTACCTTGTGATATATGAATGAAATATAAATGTATAACGATTATATCAAACAAGCATTTTGGTAAATAAACAAAAAATCTTCATACCAACATTGCAGTAAATGGTCTGTATGACATTAAACGGTGTGGATCTAAAGCAGTCTAGTGTCAAATAGATCATTCACCGCAATGTTGGTCTGAAGTGTTTTTTTACTTTACCTAAATGTTTGATATTATCGTCAGTTCTGTTCTGACATTTATGTTTCACAAGGTAGTGCAGAGACTTATTTATGGTGTGGCAAAAACATAATAATCATATTGTTGCAAATTGTCTGCAGAGTGCGCCGGTGAAAAAAAGTTAAAAATCGGTCAATAATTGGCGAATATATGGACAAAAGTAAAGTGCCACGTTTTTTTATGGACCATGGTGTATATTCATCAAGTGAGCCGGCTTTGCTGTAATGTCAGCGCAATAAGCATTATTATTACTCTCATTGTCATTAAGCTGCATACAGAGCGACAGAAGTAAAATAAAATGAATAAACTGAGATGAAAGGGGCACGCTCTGGCTTTAATTTCATCTTAGTCCATTTCATTTCATTTCATTTTTGTCGTTCTGTACGCAGCTTTATTTTTTCGCGTATTGCAAATTACGTGCATAAGGCTATACAGGGTGTTTGTCTTTATCTTGTTAGATGCATTATACATTTTTATTTGCAATTTTTGTTTACTTGTGCATTTTTTTGTCAAATTACGTCGCTTTTCGTCGACCGATGTAAACAAATTTTGTTTCTTTATACGAACAAATTGAAATTTTGTCACGATGGTTGGATTCACTAACGATGAACGTAGTTTGATCGCAATCTGCATATGGAGAAACACTGGGGTTCCGAAAGAATTACGACAATGTTTTCAAATCAATGAGCACATTTACGCTGTGTATAATTAATAGCGAATGTTAAACTTGTTGAAGCGGTAGCCTTAAATATCTGGTATTTTATTTTGCACTTATGACATTATATTGACATCGTTGAAAAGGGTATACGTATTACTGTCACTTGGCGTAAGCAGATACATCGTTGACGGGTTAATGTTGTCGTGAATGTTTTAAGAGGACAGCTTGAAAATTGACGAACCTGGCAAGTACCTGTCACCTTGGCGACCGTCACCATGGCTACATGACGCGGCGCCAGTCGATACTTAATGGATCGCTGTCAACGTCATTGCCGCTTCAACACCTGGACACTTGACGTCAGCCGGCGAATTGTTTTTGTACGTAAGCCTTTACTGCTCTCTGAGCACCCTAGTCGATATTAGTTTGAAACTTGGAAAACATTAAGTACAATGCCAAGACCAGTAGCATTTATGGGCATTGCTGTACTAACATTGCAAATACTAAATGACCGGTTACATAAGGTGGACGAAAAAACGTTAGACGAAAAAAGAAATGTAAAAAAGCACACGTGGTTCAGAGACGATCAGTGCTACCAGTATTACATGACACTAGAAATTCACATAGGCCCACCAGGACAAGTCCACACGGTCAATGAATGATTTGAACTTTCTGGGCGACAGGTGTCGTTTATTTAGCAAAAGTAATAAAAAAAATCGTTATAGTCTGTGACAGTAATAGCCGAATGCCTGCTAGCTTGTTATTACATACGATAGTGTCGTCGGACATATAGCATATTCAGCATGTATTCAGCTGAACATTTAAATTGATCATGAAAGTGCGGCAAGTAAGTAAGTAAGTAAAGTGTACATTTATATAGCGCATACTCAAAAAGATCACCAATGCGCTTTTCAAAGAACAGATCTGAGAATGTGGCATATTTTATTTCAGCATTATCTGTAATTAACGTATCAGAAAGCAGGAATGGAAGAATAATCGGTCGACGTTTGCTACTTGGCAAGTCGTCTGTCGAAGACAGTTCAATGATCAAAGCGCAGCTAAGCACGCGCTTTCTTCCCTGGTCGCTGCCAACGACGTCTGCAATAGGCCTACACGTAGGTTTAGCAGGCCATTTAGTCGCTCTATGCAGATCAATCAAGTAGTTCATTTAATCAGTCAGACTCTGTTACACTGGCCTAGCAAACTGCCAATCAGTCACTGGCCATTTGCCACCGCACGATATGACGTTAGCGACTACACGGACAATTTTATTAATAAGTGTTGTACACGCCGAACACGCGTCAGTGATAGGAATTCATTATGTACACACGTTTTGCATTTTTGAATGTTAATGTCTTCACTGTCTTGCATATATTCCGCGCTTTGTATTTCTGCATATTTTGTATATAATTCATGTTTTATACCTTATACGTACGAACCTCGTAGCGTTTCTGACGATTAAACGTGTCCCAGCTAGATTACTACCGCGCCTCTCTCTCCTAGGTCTTCAACAATAAGAAGGAATTTATTTGTCGAGCAGTATATAGCTTCGCGTATACTGCTCTACAAATAAATTCTTTCTTGTTATTGTTGTTGTTATTTGCTGTTAATGTAATGCTCGGCTTGTGTACATGTAGATCTGCACGACTTGCTTTCTGGCGCTCCACCGGTCGTCCGCCGCTGTCAATGCGACACCGGCTCAGTGCTCCATCGCCACGATATTTGGACTCAAGACAGCCGACTGCCGCAACCGAAACCTCCGCAACATTCCCGACTCCATGGCATCAGACATGAAGGTTTAGGCCTAATTAATAGCAAAATTTAATGTTGCAATTGGTGGGACAGCATTTATAAACGTTTCGTGTTTTATACGGCATGTAGCCAAGTTGAAAAGAGTGTCCTTTTTGGCCCACCTGGTAGTAGTTGTAAGCCTAATCTAGTATGTAAAAATGTCGACAAAACAATACTTCTTATCAACCTCCGTCTGAAGAATTATATATTTATCTCGGTTAGTCTTTAGTCCCTCTGTTTGAAGATAGAACTAGTCTTTAACAAACTGTGGGTGAATTTCCAGAAAATTTTCTCCTTGATAAGCCTCGAAACAACAAAACAACAAATAGATGTTTTTTGGTTGGTCTTGGATTCGAATTTAATTGTTTCTCGCATTTTAGTGTCGTGTATATGGATTCTCTATAATTTCTCACAAATGAATTGTGACCTTGAAGACAGTTTTAGGTCAGAAGACTACTTGAGAACTTGGCGAAAGCTTACAATTAGGCTGTGGAAATGTTTTTTAAGTTTTTGGTGAAATTGTTTTAGCGCAAGCGCGATTTTGATTATATAGCTATTCTTTTATCTGCTGGGTGGTCTGTCGTCTGTCACATTCGTGCACCCTGCTTAAACCCTTCGACGGATTTCCGTGCCATAGGCAGGTATACATGGTACATTTGCGTCCCGACGGGGAAAGAGGGGATTTTAGGGGGTTGAACTTTTACTTGCCTACTTATGATTCACCAAGGAACTACAGCACCGGTCAACGAGTTCGCGTCTTACCGAATTATTTCGGATACTTGTTCGTTTACGTTTAGCATTTTATAACATTCAGCTATATAGGTCAGTGTCGGTGATGTGCTGAAACAGGTGTTACGGTTTGCCGACAACGAATTGACATTCCTCGGCATCGACGCGTTTCACGCCTACCAGGCTCTTCAGCAGATCTATCTGGCACGCAATCGCATTCAAACCGTCGCTCCGGACGCATTTCGCGCGCTGCGCAACATTCAGATTCTCGACTTAGCGGCTAATCGGCTTCGCACGGTCCCCACGCCAGCTTTCAGACACATCTCATCAGTACGAATGCTGAGTCTCAAGAGTAACCCGATTACATACATCGCGGCTGAGGCGTTTCGACCGCTGGTCAACCTGGAGGAGTTGAATTTGGAGAACTGCTGGCTGAACCGCGTGCAGCCAGGTGCGTTCGCCGGGCTGTCGCTGCTCGGCGAGCTAAACCTCGTCAATAACGAGCTGACTGGATTGCCGGCTGAGACACAGGCCGACCTGACAGCCAGCCTCACCGTGTTACGTCTGCATCGCAACCCGTGGACGTGCGACTGTCGACTGCGCTGGTTGCGGCGCTTCGTCGATGCCCAGGATGCCGGAAGTTCGTCGTCGATCAACTGGGACTTCGCGGCACACAACACGCCGGTCTGCGCGGGCCCCGACCTACTGCGCGGCGTCAGCTGGCGTCATCTGGTCGCCGATCAGTTCGCCTGTCCACCGGTACAAGTCGTCGGCAACGGAACGACCAGTGTCGAGCTACAGGTTGGTACGAACGCGTCCATCTCGTGCGTGGTCGGCGGCGATCCGCCTCCAGTCGTCACGTGGATGAAGGGCTCTAGTCACGTGCCGTCAGGGCGTGTCGTGCAAAGAACCAAATCACCGCCAGCCAATGACCACGACGAGTCGGCGCGACTGCACAGCATTTTGCGATTCACCGTCGTCAGCCAGACCGACGCCGGAGACTACAAGTGCGTGGCAGTCAACCCTGCCGGGCGCTCCGAGGTCACCTACAAGGTGTGGGTCGTCGACGGACGTAGACGAGACGACAAACCGAGGGACGGCCGAGGCACGGACGTGGTCGAGGACGGCGATAAACAGGTGCAGGGTGCAGAAGTGGTGTTTGGTGCTGTGGTCGGTGTCGTCGTTCTAATTGCGACGTTCTGCGTCTGTGCCACGTGCGTCGTCGTGCGAAAGCGTCGCCGAGCTCTGCAGAATGTTCGCAAGCCGCCGACGAGTGCTGGTAACAGCTACGTCCTGGCGGTTGGGACTCCTGTTTTGAGACAATCGGAAGACGACGTTTTCGTCGGCTATGAAACAGCGTCGGCCGCTACAGAGACGTGGAACGGCCCACCGCCTAACCACAGCGACGCTCGACGAATAGGCCTGTTAGCGCACGACGACGACGCGTTCAGGAACGTCGAGACGGTTCACGTTGCACCGTTTCAGCTTGCTGCCAGTCCCACCGCTGACGAGGACGTCGACAATTCGCCGTCTGAATTCGCAATGAAGATATTCGCCGCGAATACGCCGCCCGTGGACGATGCGTCGCCGACGGCAGATGCTACGCCTTGTCCCCCTCCGCCAGATTCTGTCGTCGAATTTCCGCCGACACGCATCGAGCCGTCGCCGGACGTACGACCACAGCGGTCAGCTGAACCCCGTACCTCAAGTCCGCACCACGCAGACAATCCTGATGACTGCAGCTACAGTCCTGTAAACGTCGAAGACTTACACTCGACGTCGATCGCTGACGCAGTTGCCGTGGAACGGCGACTAGGCGACCGTTCCAGAGAAAACTTGACAGCCACATGTTTGGCGGTCTCGCCGCATCGACGTCTGTCCACGCCACAACACGGTTCTCACTGCGTCAACCCGATCTGTCTGCGAGAACGTCTGGATCGCTCGTCGACGTCTCTGTCTCCAGGAGACATGTGCAGTCATCGTCTGGCACTGAGCGGTCACACGTCGTCGTCGGATCACGCAAGACCACGCGTTGCCGTTGTGCATCGGCCGCGAGGACACTCATCACACGGCAGTGATTACTACGACACACAGGACGCCACCAGCTCGTTGTCGTGCCGCCCGGCCGCTGGCACTTCGAGTGTCCGTCGCAACTCGTCGTCATCGCCGCGGATGATGTCCGACGTCGGTTACTACTCAACGCTGTCGGCGTGTCGAGTGATCGACGGCCAGGCATACAGCCCACGTCCTCGCGTACGGCACACGCAGTTCGCCGCGCAGCCGTTCTACCACGTGTCCACTCTGCCACGCCGCCAGCGCTTGTCGTCCGTCAGTGACCGACGCCGACAGCGACAATCAACCTCGCCCACGCTATTCACACGCAAACTGTCCGGCTCGTCCAGTGCACTCGACATTCGTGACTTGGAGATTGCGACCACTTCAGCGTACGGCACGACGCTGCGTGGCGGTCCACAGTCGACATCAGTCGCGTGCACTTCTCTGCACGACATTCTCTGTCCACCTTTCATTCCTCCGACCGCCAACGGACCGAAACCGACGACAGGCAAGGCACTCAGACTGAGACCTGGCGACCAGGATGAATTCGGAACAGCTGTCTAGATGTCGATACGAATGCGATGCATATTTTTGCGCACTGCTGCAGTTAAGTGCTGACATTAATTTAATTACAGTATCCAATCCTGCAATTTGTCCAAAGCTATTAAATTGAGGTTTTGACGCTTAGATTTGTTTTTAATGTTCCTAATATACTTTCCGATATAGTTTGAGTTGTATGTGGTCGATAAAAATAGCAATTATCATATAACTTCTTCAGAGAAATGAGGTAAAACAATCGCTAAATATGTATAGTTTGTTCTACATCACTTGAAAATAAATCTCTTAGAGCCTTGCTTTATGCGACATTCCTTATGACATACCGCATTGCACACTGTCTGTCGGATCCGCCAATTGCACGACAAATACAGAAAAAAAAAACAAAAAAAACGTTTAAAATATCGCTTGCTAAGCGCGCTGATCTGGTAAGCCTAGGCTTAGACTCGGCTGTCTAGGCTTAGACTCGGGACTAATTATCACGTGTAGTCATATCAGCCAGGAATAGATAGGAATGCATGTTTTAGTCATCACTTAAATTCATATCAAGAGAAAAGTCAACAAAATGCGCAAAAAATATCGGTTTTTCGATGGCTTTGCTATTGTTTCGCCTAACTAGTCCTATTCACTGGTCTGTGTCGAAGCTAAAAATACGCTAGCGCCAGCTTCAACTCATTTCAGTAAAATGCGTTATGCCGCCACATCAAACTACGAAGATAAGGTATGTCAATTTCATGACCGCTGCAGTACGTAAACTGGGTTTCAAACTTTCAACGCTAAACGGTCATTTGCACAGGCATTTCATTGAAAGATAAACAGAACTATCCCACATTTCTACAGAGAAGCCGCAGCCCGCAGGGTTGCATTATTTTGATGCTCGCACTTGTCTCAGCGGCTAAGACCGACAACGGAAGGCCGTGGGCTATTTTATGCAACGACAACAGCGAGCGAGAAAAAACTGCGCGGCGACGAGACACAGTTGGGTTCACATGGCTGTCTCCATGGTGATCGATGTCAGTCGCTGGACTCATGCGATGACCGGCCAGCGTCTGTCTGTCCCTTCCCTCGATATACGCGACACCGGCGACGGCATCCAGCATCGCTCTGGACCGTCTAAATGCAAATGCACACCTCCAGTGGCCTTGCAACGCACCGGTCCGAGTCTATTTAATGACATTCTCATTGATAACACAATCGACCCGACCCCACGCGTCGGTCACCTAGCTCGACCCGTCCGTCCGTCGTTCTATCTGAAAGTATAAACTGAGTAAAGGCCGATACTCATTGCACGTTTCTTCAACTTCACCAAATAATCCAGATGTCAGTCGGTAACATTTGAATTTATTATATTTACTATCACTTTTGTGCCTATGTGATGTAATGTTCTCATCAATCAGTATAAACGGTGATGCTGTGCGAGTGGATTGGTTCCTACCGCAGTGTGAGGCGCTGACGGAAACTAACACTCAGCAACCTACAGCTCGGCTTATAACAATGTCATCTACATTAGGCAGGGTTGTTAATATTGCAGTATTGCAATTACTGCAATAAGTATTGCAATACTTTTTAGTATTGCAACAGGTATTGTAATTCTGGTCCTATGTTTAGTATTGCATGTGATATTGCAATACTTATAGTGCTGAAATATTGCAATACTTAGAAGCAATACTTTTTTGACATAGATTACACTCTTAATCGTGAGGACGCTGTTTAATTACGCAAAGAATCTTTTCATTCTTTTGTACAATCGCTTGAAAAAGACCAAAACAATAAATGACATGTTAACATGACTCGCTTATTGTTTAAATTCTGGGTTGACCACATTATCATATAGTCTGTGCTTAACCTAAAATTTAAAAAGTTGCACACAGCGGAAAAAATCAAAATTCATTTGGGGGAAGCGGATATTGGAGTATTGCAATAATACTGGCTTAGAAAAAAGTATTGCAATCAGTATTGCAATACTTTTTCCACCAAGTATTGCTATTGCTGTTGCAATATTTTTGCCAGTATTGCTAACAACCCTGGCATTACGTCAATAGGTCAGCTTACTGTTCTGAGACCAGGGTCAGCTACAGTCCCAACTCTCGTACCAAGGTGCGTACAGAGAGCAAAAATGATATGTACTAAGAGCCGCATGCTCCGTCTTTCATTTCATTTATGTCACTTTTTACCCATCTTAAAACTACTAGGCTACGTTAATCTCATTGGCGACTGCCCCTTCTCCCCCTCTCAACTTAACTTATGAATTTATTTTTTTAAAAACTGTTCAGTTTATATACAGTGTAAAGGTGACATCGTGGTTGTAGATATAAAACAGCACAAATCACAATTTAAAAAATTCAAACTTTACCATTACACAGTCAGCA
>Ga0209367_1004122_pt1 | contig 19988 bp, 18 predicted proteins | sample WorMetLIZISLAND2_FD_187412 | JGI IMG/M metagenome (GOLD analysis project Ga0209367, IMG submission 187412) | Marine gutless worms symbiont microbial communities from Max Planck institute for Marine Microbiology, Germany - Olavius geniculatus... ...
AAAATATACTGTAAGTAACTGTTAAAGTTTAGATGTGAGAGAAAAGCCCGAAAACTTATCTTTGTCGTGCGAAAGCTATGTAAACAACTAATCTAGCCAAGAATATATTAATTAAGAATATATTAATAATAATAATAATAATGTAATAATTTATCAAACCTGATACACACAACGTCACATTGAAGCAACAACGCGGAGAAAACAGTCGGGTAGAAGCTGCACTTACAGTTGCCCTAAATAATAATAATAATAATAATAACAATAATGAAACAACACATCATGACACTAAGCACAAGACGGCGAGAAATAAAAGGACATACAGAACGCTAAAACACAACTAGTAAAATCAACACGCTCAAAGGTAGGCTCAAATCTAAAAAGTGAACTAAAGTCAACACGATTGGGAAGAGAAATCCAAACGCTCACCGAAACAATGTCTATCCCACTTCTATCGATCCCACGATTTGAATACGACTAACTACAAAGTGTGGTCGGCGATGTGAGAAACGTCGTCGAAGAATGGTGCCTGCTTGGTATAAGCTGACAGCATGCAACGAACTCAAACGATGCGTAATCGGCGACGCACGCACTTGGCTACGAACACTCGAACAGGCATCAATGCCAAGCGCCGGAAACTTCGAAGTTCGAACACAAACTTAGTGTGCTGCGTGCGACAACTCTTCGTTTGTCAGTACATCTGCTTTTCTACTTTTTCTAGCTTCAAAAGTTCTTATTTTTCAAATGTCAGCTATCTACATTTCACACTTCACAGTGTAGGTCTAATAGTTTCGTCGATCATTTTGTTTTCATAACTACGGGACAAACAAGGTAACATTTAATGCACTGATTGCCTTCAATATAATAACACTTTCGTCATTAAGAACACAATAGTACACAACTTTAAAATAATAAGCTACACTTAATTACGGCATTAGGCCTAATTATCTACTTGACGTGGTAGATTAATTATCGTCGTCCGTAGATTGCATCCACAGAACAGGTTCGTCGCTGTTTGCGGCCGTCTGACTGCTAAGGAGAGGTAGAGAAGAGTCTTTGCGACCGTCGAGCCAAAATGTCTTTTGCACTCCTTTACCCTGAAATTTGGCAAACTGAGTACATATCGTAACTGTATAGTCATAATTCTGCACTGAATAATTGAGCGGTCTCAATCAATGGAGATTGGAGACAAAACGTTCGTTAAAAATTCACACAAAAACTTTGAAGCAAACATTTTACACGCCTAGCTTAGTTCTAAAGCCCAGTTCGTATTAGCAACTGATCCACTAGGATTGGCAGTGTTTAGAGCTGCAAACAATGTGCCAACAATAAACTCGGCTTTTGTCAGTTTTCAAAGTTCTGCGCAGGTTCGAACTCAGTTACTGAACATGGCTTAAGTTGTCTTTACTTAGCCACTTGTGTATGGTAAACAATGGAAGGCTAACAATGAATGTAAGGTTGAGATGGTTTCTCACCTTTATTTCCAGTTCGCCTCGCTGTCTCATGACGTATCCAAGCCGAGACGCCGACAACGCGGCAAACATTGACAGACTCAGCTGGATGCGCATCGCTGCAACATTGATATACTCAGTTAGATTAAGATGATAACGATGACTTGACACAAAGCAACAGTATAGCAATGTTACTAAGGTACTAATGCAAGATTTTGTCATTCTGACAATTGTATCATCGTATCAGCCAGAACTTAAATTTGTCAGTTTCGTTACCCACATTACTACTGTTTGTTACTTAAATAGAACGTGCGTTAGTAGTTTTTTTCTTACGACGTTAAGCTATAATCACGACAGTTTGTATGCTCGCAGTGGTCTATATTTGTACGAATTTACAATCGTGTACTGTGACAAAGTGAAGCAAATTTTCAGGTAACAAGTCACAAAAAAATTAACTTAGCAAATGTCTCGGTCGTCTGCACCGTGGCGCATAAAAACCTTGTTTTAAAAAAAACGATTAACCTCAATAATTGCAAAAAAATGGTCGCGTTGAACACAAAAGTAGCCTAATGTTCAACGTAATCAGTTTTCACTACAACGATCGAAGTTATTCTTTTCCGAATCTGTCTGATTGATATACTTAAAGCCCAGTAAATATCGTCCGTTGAGTGGTAAAAATGCATAAACGCACTTATGCACATTTTGCAGTTTTTTATACCACCATATGCAGAAAAATGCATAGAATATAATGGTAAAACTAAAAACGTGATATTCGTTGCTGAGATATAAACTTTCAAAGTTTATGCATAAATGAATTAGTTCCTATATCGAGCGGTAAAAGTTCATAACTAACAAAAAAGTGCATAAACCTAAGTAAATTAACTCTATTGAGCTGAGATCGATGCACACTGGAAAAAATGCATAAATAAATTAAATATCCGAAGCTAAGATTAATGCGCACGGAAAAAAGTGCATAAATGACAACAAAAAGTGCATAAATGACAAAATTCACATAACATCGACACGCTTTGCGAAAAAAAACTTCGCTAATTTCAAATTTCTGTCACAAAAGAAGTTTATTTCTGTACAAACTAAATGCCTGTGTTAACCAACAGACAAATAAAAGCGTTAAAATAATAGTATACCTACCAGTGGATAGTAACAGTGTGATTTGTATGAAAACTTTCAATGTCGTTTTTTCCAAACTATAGAAACGCCACTTATGCACTTTTAAGACTAAAACCACTCAACGGACGATATTACAGATTTATGCTCCATCAAGTATAGTCACGTATTGGGATTGCAAGGAACTGCTTCTCACTCCTATACAGAAATATCTAAAAGTCTCACATACATACAGACACTAAGGTGCGCCTCTACAGGTTATATATTTTACCAGTTTTGCTCTGGGTGCGAGACATGGACCATCACTAAGACTATAAGTAAGCGTCTTGATGCATTTGATACTTGGTGCCTACGGAAAATTCTACGAATACCAGACACCAGGCACACTACAAACGAGACAGCTCGAGACGCTACTTCTTGTACACCTTTCTCTGAAGTGGACAGGTCCCACCATCTTAGGTTCTTCGGCCATCTAGCTCGTACAGCCCCCTGTAGAAAATCACCACCGCATCAGAGCCGCCGGGCTCTGTCCACACGCTGAATGGAAGAGACCGGCTAGACGTCCAAGAACAACCTAACTCAGAACAGTTGATGAAGACGTCTAGCCCCAGAACTTTGGAATTTACACTGCCTGGAGGAAGGCCAAGGACAGGGACATCTGGCGGCAAGACATCAGTACGGCAACGATTTGACAGGAGTTCGCCAAAAAGAATAAGAAGAAGAAGAAGAAGAAGAAGAAGAAGGCATATTAACGTCGTCTGTTTATTGCAGATGTGGTCACGTGTTAACGACGTACGTTTTCCGGTGGACTCCATGCGGCTGGCGACGTTGACGGTGTCACCAAAGAGACAGTACCTCGGCATTGTGACTCCAACCACTCCGCCGACAACTGAGCCACTGTGCATACCGCAGCGTATCATCAATCTGCGCTCTGGACGATGAGCAATCTATGCATTACACGCGCACGTCAACCACGATCGACAAAAGTCGTCGAAAGTATCAACCTGCATCAACTAATCACAGATTATTTTAACGCCACGGTCCAGCTGCCATGAAGCTTCTGTCAACTATCCGTTGTAAATGGCCGAAAAAAGAGACTTTGAAAACAAAAAAATTCTAACTTTGAAAGTCTCTTGACTTCTTGGATCAGGTCACATGCATAGTCTAGTACCGTCATGTAGCAGTCGTCAACCTCTACCGATGTAGAAGCAGACAAAAGCCAAAAACCTTTGTGGACGGACCGACGTACAAAAGCGTCAGACCGCCTTCAGGGCTAATAGGTCGACTCAGTCGAGGAGTCGACCTAATTATAAACTAAAAAGACTAGAAAATCAGCGGAGATGTAAGTAAGTAAGTAAGTAATTTTTTATTAAACAACAGTCAAACCCCATTGCAAAACAGAACATAACATAGCAAAATCGGTACAATATCGATAAGAAAAATGAAATAAAATGAAATACGGTAGAGCTACAACAGATCTACATGCAAAATCTAATATGCATTACTGAACAAATATCGCAATACAAACGAACGTTTGTACAAGCTATAATGACACTGAGGCAAAGCAAAAATACAATTGGTGGCCCAGAGTTTCATGGGTAAAATCTTTTCCAAAGGTAATAACTGGTGAATACAGTGATCCTTATTATCAATTATTTTGTGAAATAGGTGCTCATCTGCCTCATGCAATAAAACAGACAAATGCCTCAAATCACAGCTGTGAGACACCACACGTTCAATTCCTGTCAAACATGATGGTAAAAATGAGCGAGCAGATGGTCTACAAAAAACTATTTCTTTAGTCTTTAAAAGATTGATAATCATGTGGTTATCTTTAGCCCAGCAACGGAAATGTTCAAACTCTACACAAATGTTTATGTCCGTATTTTCTGGTACAAGAAATGTCGTGTCATCGACAAAATTAAACAATACATGTATATTTATTACTGACAAAGGTTTTAAATCACTAGCCATAACAATGTACAAAGTGAGGCCCAGATCCGAGCCTTAAACTATGCCTATGTTGATTGGCTTAAAAGAAGAGAAAGATAATGCATGCTTAAGCTGGACAAGTTTAGCACCTAACACATCATGACGAACAACGTCAAAAGCTTTACTAAAATCAATCATTAAGCAACGCACATAGGAGTTTTCCTCAAGGAGTCTAGTGACGTAGTGCATGAAAAAGGCCAAGGCACACGTACGTACGTACTCGTAGTGCTGCCAGTCGGCCGAAAAGCAAACTGATCAGAAACAATGGTAGGATCTAAGGTAGGAAACAACCATCTCCCAACCACCAATTTCTCAGCAAGGCGAGACAGAATTGGAATAACTGAAGTGGACCTGAACTCAGAGATTGAGGTCAGTCTAGCTACTTTGGGAACAGGCAAATATATAAATATGAGATACCAGCAAAATAATCATTAACTTCATCAACGTCAGACAATATCCGATCCACCAAGATACTGTTACCATTATTAGAACTGACTGATGGCTTAACAGCAGCCCATAGTTGCTTGAAAGTAGTTTCAGATAGTTTAGATAAACTTCGACTTCTAGACTGGATGATTAAGAAGTTTATTTTTACATAACGAAATATGTTCATTAGCGCCTGTCACACCTTGAAGTTAGTGACGCCGTGGCACAGTGTAAGAGCCATGTCGGCCAACTCCGGAGCATGTTGTGGATTGGATATCGGTATACCTGATGACACCATGTACGCATCGCCAATTGTCTCCACCTGGATACGCCACCAATAGAGTGTAATGACTTAAGTTAAGTACTCGACAAAACATACATTAGACAGAAGTTTTTTTTCGTAACAGCAATCCGTATAAGCTTAAAGTAACAAAGAAATGCAACCACGACATCGTTAGCATGTCGATCTGTATGGTACATTAAAATGGCTTGTTGGCTATTACGCATATTGGTTAGCAAGTAATGTAAGTTGATGTTTTATTACCGTAGTCAATTGTGTCTCAGAATATAGAAATGTTAATGTCTGCAACCTTGTAGACATTAAATTTGGCCAGAGTGGTGTCGAACATAAGATAGAGATCGTTAAGCATCGTCACGACTTGCATCGGAGTACTTTCACTAGCCAGCTTAGTGAACGACACAATGTCCGAGAAATAGACGGATGCTTCAGGAAACAGTTCTGGGTCGACGTGTAAACCGGCTTTTAGTTTTTCCGCCACACTCCTATGTACATAGCGACAACTCAGTTTGCAGTTACCTTCTATGACAGATATAGCCATCAAATCGTAGATTTTAGTATAAAAAATAAAATTGGTTTGCGAGCCGATAAAAGGGGCCTATATCTGAATAGATGATATAACGTTAAAAAGACTTAATGCGAAACTCAGCATATAGTTTTTAACATTACAATGCACATGTAAATAAAGTATAAAAACGATCCACAGTGGCAAACGTATAAAAGTAAATTCAAGGCCAATAAAAGACAATGCCGTAAAGTCGTTACAATTCCAACAACAGGCCCACGTCTACGTGGCTTTTGATTGCATGATGGCACCTGCATGCTAAAAAACTTAAGGGGACTACATATTAAAAAAATCATTAAGAATGATAAATCTATCTTTTTACTTTCATAAAAAGCTATACAAAGTTATGCAATACACACCGAGGATAATTATTCTGGCTAATACCCCGTTTACACGATCGAGCAAACATCGAGCAAACGTCGAGCAAATGTATTTAAAATACACGTGCTTATTGCTCAACGTCTGCTCAATGTGTGCTAACATTTATCCAGCTAGCTTGACGAGCTGTGGTAATTAGCATGCTAATTAGGAAGGCGGGCGGGTTGTAATTTGAAGGTGTGTGCTAACTCTAGGCCTATATTTGAGCCAGAGGGCGAGGTTCCGTCAGGCCTGCTTGATGTTTGCTCTATGTCTGCTTGACGTTTGCTCGATGTTTGCTCGATCGTGTAAATTGGGTATAACTGACTCTGGCATCATGCTATATAGCAAGAGATCCGTTTTCTTCTTTTCTTCCATATACTGATGCGTTTTTTCATCGACTAACTCTTCCAGGTTGTTGGCGTACTTCTCCATCATTCGCAACATGTTGTCCATTATGTTTACGGTTCTACATCACAACGCTTTTTTACAAGTGATATTGGCGAAAATGTTAACTATGTTCAAAAGAAACAACGAAATAGTTCAAGAGACGTTTCAGCAAACCACGTTGTTGTTTCTGAAAATCGACAAAGACTGCAAAAAGCGACAATAATGATTAAAGCAATCGATTTTTCGTTTACAATAAACTACTTGGCAATTGTAGTCAAATTCGTATGTAATTAATGTTTTCCAGCGATGCGCTTTTTTATTCGGTTGCATGCAACATCACAAAGTATAGCACAACACTGTTTTTGTTCAAACATAATACACATTAATTGCTATTTATTACACTAAGTTCAAATTCGTAGACAGAAGAGTGTATTTAAGTATGAAAGTCTCATAATGTTTAAGGCAAAGGGGTTGGCATGCATCGCCAATACTACCGACATCTTGATACGATGTCTGTTATTAAAATTCTGATTTTAATAAAAACAATTCGCAAGATCGAAATACATATTTATATAACATACCTATTAATAATTCGTTTGAACTTGCCAAATGTAAAAAAATACGTCAAAAGTAATAAGAAAGCTGCCGCTATTCTCCCTGACAGCCACTCAGCTAATGTTCTGCATACTGTAGACTTAAGTCCAAAATGATTTTTGTTTCAATTTAGGCGTCAACAGTCTCGTTTGTCAGCACTTTTGTTAACGGAAACCGTATTTTGTCTGATTCGTACTTAGTTTTAATGCTATCGTGCCGTGACTCTTACTTTCCTTTGTTGAGGACGAGGAAGCGGTTGCGGATGTTGGGAAAGTCGGGACGCAGCGTTGGATACTCGTCCCAGCAATCACGCATCAGCTGAATCAACTGAGCATCGTTAGTCGTGTCGTTGGCTGGGATTGGAGGACGAAAAGGCGGCGTTTCACCTCCGCTTACACGAACGAATATATCTGCCCACATATGTTAACGCACAACGCATATAGCTAACGCTACTGTTAAATATAGGCCTACGTTATCTGACAAAATATAATTGTCGGTTTGTTCCAGCCGCATGCAAAAATTTTTTCCCAATATTTCGAGTTAAGATTTCAAAATGATTGACAGAAGTAGCGACAACGGCATTTACTAAATAAAAAAAATGACAAAAATGGCTATTGAGCACTACGCTTATTATTAACATTCTGCTGTACTTATTACAACTTACATTTGTCTTTCTGTTCGACTATTAAGCGGGTTTTATTATTAAACAGTAAGGAATAAATAATAAATAAATTCGTCACACCGGAAAATAATTTCCACATGCATAATACAGCAGTACGGGTAAGAATTAAGATTTGGGTTAGAATTATGAGTAGGGTTAGGGTTAGAGTTAGAGTTAGTTACATTATGAGAATATGCAGGTGGGAAAAATTTTCCAGGTGCGACAAGTTTTTCACGACACCGGTCCTATCCGGGCCGGTGTCACATTACAGAGTCTGCCCTATAACAGAGTCTCCGGCCGGAGACTCTGTACCGGTATTACAAATTCTCCCCGCCATTCTCCCCGTCTCCCACCCTATGACAAAGTCTCCGTAGTCGGTGTAACAGAATCTCCCCCGCGACAGAGTCTCCCCCTCCCCCAGCCAGACAATGAGCATTTTTGGCTATTTATCCGGCCGCCGACTTGCGTACGAGCACCCAACGGTGCTCTTAGTTACCGGCTAAAGCCGTATATCTGCGGCGGTACGACGAGCACCCCACGACGGCAGCCGGGCAACTGACGACCTTAGCAACCTTAGCAAGTAGGAAATCACGGATCGCCAGTCGGCAAGTTTCGTACTTGCCTCCAGCAGCGTCGCAATCATGACCAATATTATACGCTTACTTTTGATGTGCATTATTGTCACATAAATCTCTGAAATACGCTAACCCTACTTCCTAACCCTAATTCTAACCTTAACCTTAAACCTAACATTAATCTTAACGTTAAACCATAAACCCTTAACTTTACACCATAATAATAATAATAATACTAATTCTGGTCATTACGCGTTGCCGTTGCCTAGTTTTTCGTTTTCGTTTATTAGCGGAAAAATAGCCTACACCGCGTGTTACAAATATGAAGAATTCGTTACGTTGTTCTAGGCTATTAGTCGGCTAGTTTGAGTTGGCTTGACTCACTTTTGGCCGGAATGGGTTCATCATCTTCTGCACGGCGGAACAGTCCGGCGCGGTAAAGAATCTCATGGGAGATGATGGCGAAGCTGTAGACGTCTCCTTTCTGAGACCCGGTCAACAGTCCGGCAACTCTGGCTTGCTGCGCAGCCATCAACTCGGGGGCCGACCACAACAGAGCTGTAATCCACCATGAAATTATTTGTTTTTTTTTTCGAACAATATGCTAACAGACACTCGCTAGTTGTAATGGGCCCTACTGTTGCAATGGTAAATAAAATGAGTTGAATAAAATAACTGTCAATAAAGAAAATCATTGCGTATATATTAACATATTTGTGATACTTTTTTAAAGAACGGAATATAGAATAAAATATAAAAAAGTTGATTATTGAGAAACATTATACTTTGTATTCGGGACAAAGTCTACACAGTATGCACAGTAACTTATGCTATATCTACGTATATACAGTTTACCAGATTTTAGTAGGCTTAATTTTTAATATTTCACGTCGAAGATGTTGAGTGCTGTCAAATTTTGTTCAGAATTTCGTTTTCTCTGCACGATAGAACTAATTGTACAGTTGAATAAAGTCACGATTATAACGTCGCAAAAATAATTGGCCGCAATCTTTCTTCAAACGGCGCCAGGCTGTTATTTTGTTTATGCTAACAAAATAATTGACCTTATTTTCAAACGTGACGCCAAACCGTGCCATTTTGCCCATCGGCTGAAAGTTGTATTCATTGTTTGGTATTGTTTTGCTGTTATCTTGTTGTGACTGTTTGTCAGTGCTAGTAAGACATTATTTTCTAGTAAATCGGAGTCTACAGACCGCAGTACTGTTCGTTCTCTGTTTCATACGTTGTTTGTCTGAGATGTCCGAGTCCAAAGTCGGTGATCTTGATCACCCAACGACTGTCCAGCAAACAGTTGGTGCTTTTAAGGCGACCGTGAAACTTCAGCGAACTTTTGTGAATGTACTCCATCCCCTGACACATGCACACAGAAACAAACTGTGCAACCTGATAGTAATTAGAACAGTAATGTCATATGCAAACCGGTTGATTTTGACCCCTTTTTTACAACAGCGCTAAAGTTATTACAATGTTATGGTGTCTAAGCAGTGTTAAACAAGATGTGTTCAGTACACTGTACAACATGCTTTAATTACTAAATAGGCCTACCCTTTCACTGTAACGGCCGGTGTCCTATTATAAGACCTTTCCCCCTGAAATGTCTCCCCCAGAAAATCTGTCCTTCTCTTGAGTTTTGTCACATTTAAGTTGTACTTAATTAATGGCAAATTTTATAGTTGTTAAACAACATTATGGTGTTCAGCAGTTTATATTAACGTTAGTTAAACGGGCTCACCCGGTATATTTGTAATGCGGAAGCAAAGTACAAGACACGTGTTGCTAACCTTTATAATGTCTCCGATGAACGAATTCTTGAAGTTCTCATCAAGTTTTATTCGATCATTTAATAGCACATCCTAAACACCAGCATCAAACAACGGCACCCAGGATCGATGAGATGATGCAGCTCTGCTGAAGACAGTCTAGTTTTTTTATCAAACCTTGCCGGAATTTTCAAGTCTTTTTCACGATGACTGCATACCAGTTGTCACTGGAGATCTAAACTCTAATTTATATATTGTTACAAAAAGAATATACATGATGACCCGCACAAGTGCAAAAAACGGCTACGTACACGCTGTAATTGGTCAAGCTCACTAATGTGTATTTGTGCAGCTAAAACGTGCGTTTTTCAAAGCCAATCACAAAGGATGCTAATTTTAGTAAAGCACAGAATGTACCAAAATTATTGATGGCGGCAGCACACTCGAATGCCACTGTAACAGTAAACCCCCCAAAGTGCAACAGAAAAAAAGTATAAATAAGACAAAAACAGCAAATAAAGAGAGCCTTGCGAGATTTGTAATTGTAGCCTGTCACTGATTTTGGCAGTCAACGGCAGCCAGCAAAACAGCCGGTATGCAGCATTACTATGCATGCTCTAAATTCTTTTGCTTGATAAAACTATCAGCAGGTTTACTCAATTCATTGCCTTCACAAAAAGCTAGAGCGACGCGAAATTATCCAGCATGCAAGATATCGCTGTGAATTACTTACGTGTAAGCTTCTTCGGGTGCAATAAGCTGTTACCATGCAAATATTTGGAGCGTCGCTGCAGAGTCCGATGAATGGGTTCAAATTCTCGTGTTTCATATCTCTCATCTGTTATACGCGCAACGACGTATCAAAGACATAATTTCTATACTAAATCCGGGTTTTATGCCGAATGAAAAGTAACAATCCAGGGCACTTAACACGGCAACTGTCGGTTTTCGTTTAGCCGGCTTATTTTTAAATTCATACATTAATATTAAACCCGATACCCAATTGTTGTCCGTAATGAGATTTTCAGAAATTGCGAAAACAAAATCTGTACAAATTCAACCGGTTTCTATCTCGGTATTACAAGGTACAAATACAGCAACAGATGCAACGTGTGATGAGATGTATAGTGATTGATTTGTTGCATTTTGCCCTCATTTAAATGTACCACTGTCATAATTTTAAATCCGGTCGATATTTGACGAACAATTCAAAAAAAGTTTAGATATTTCGACTACAGAGTGTATAAACATTATACCCAGCAACATAACATTCCAACACAAAAAATAATGTGTTTACACTGCTAGTGTGAAACGGGATTTAATGCCAAAGCCAAACTAACGTTACTGTAGCATTTATTAAAAACTTACAAATTACAAATTTGAAGTTTATGAAGTAAGTCTTACAAGCTTCAACTCCAGTACGTCGTCTTTCGCTAACGTGATACGTTGACACTGGAGAAAATTGACGAATACAGATAGACCGTTGTATCGTCCGGCATTGGGGTGCAGAGCAAAAGATGTCGAAAAACATGCGCTTGCCGAACTCCCGACTGTTACCTGCAGTGTCGCGATGCATCGGTAACACTCTTTCGCGTTAATCACATCAAATGAAAAAAGCAGAAAAAAAGCGCAAAAATTATCACTCGATACTTTTACGGGGTCTCATTGTTTCTGGCCTCCCCTTCGCAATCCTAACACTAAATAGTGATGAAAAATTCTTCCAGGGCCAAAACACATCGCATAACGTACATAACGAACGCCGTCGTCAAATTCGTTATTTAACAGAATAGTAAATTTATTGGCTCTGTGTGGCATACTTTGACTGTAACTATATCAAAAAACAGGCACAGAAAAACAAAAAAAAAACTTGTATTTGATCACTACACTCATTAAATTAATTTCTTGTGCTTTAACGAAAAAATCCAGACACAAGTGAAAAAAAGTTGAAAGGGTGAGAATTAAAATAGAGTAATCGAAACAATTTGAAAGAAACGTGTAAAGGCTTTTCTTACTTATTTATCTGCTATACTGTAAGCCAACAGTGAGACATATACAAAATATGACAGTAAATTAAAGACACTATTTTGCTGCTTACTTTACTGGAGTAACTCTGCGCTTGATGAGAGAAGGTGACGTCCTTGAAATTAACCTTCCATCGCGTAGCACGAAGACTTTGTTCATGTTTCCTGTTTTTTATATAAATAACACGCCATCGTTAGACGCTTTTCAGTGGGCCTGACGTTTTTGTTACACAGGCATAAAAATCAACTGTCAAAAACTTAATATCTTTCAAGCAAAACAAAATTGTGCGAAAATTTTAAAAAAAAACATTAAAAACATTGAACAAACAAGGAAGTCAGGAAGATGTGCCAGCAGTCAGCGATTTTTTTAACATAGTCTCAAGTAGTTGAGTCATGTTATAAAAATACTAGGAAACTGACAAGCAAAGACTCTCTGTGTGCGGTGTGCCTTTCGACTAGACAGATTTAGATTTAAAATCTGCTTACCTGAAGACGTAGACGACAAAGCTTATGAAGGGGACCAGAATCAGTACAATGACTCCAGCAACTATTAGCACCGCGTCACGAACTACACATACAATCAACAATCACAATAACTGCTTTAGTGTAGTCAACTGTTGAACAAACCCGACAGAAAAAAACACGAGAATAGAACGAATCATGTAAACATTGTATAAATTTATACCAACCTGGGCTATTTTCTGGGCACAGTTCGTTGTAAAACCCACATCGAGGTCGATCAGGAGGCAGCGTAAGGCGCATGTTCGTGATAAAGTCCATATCCTACAGACAGAAAAATCATTGCACGAAATTCAGATTCTTTTGGCATCATAATGAGAACACAATAAGATGCATTACGAATGTGGGCTAACGAGATTAATTTATCCTTATTCACATTAATCACTCCATTTAGCTGATCTACGTCAGCTAAGCTAACAGTTTTTTCGAAATGTTTCTTATTATTTCATACAAGCAAACAGGTCGCTACGCTTTCCGTCGCTTGATCTTTGCCGTAGTATCAGCCTGCGGCCTCCAATTTTTAGCCCTTCGGGCCTCAACTTGGCCCACGGCCTCGATCTCGGCCTGCGGCCTCAATTTTCGGTGCTTTGGGCCTGAACTCGATCGAGGTTTCTCAGCAGCATTATGGGCGCTCCAGTATGCGCTGCAACGCTGATGATGCGTCACCATGGCGACGACGTCTATATGACGTCACAGCCAATCGCTGCGCACAGCTCTGCTGTGGCCTAAGAAGCGTGGGTGCAAAAGTGTGGAAAGAGTGAAATTTTCTCAAACGAACGACCTTTCAGCGACATCTCACCTAGCTTATGTCCCGGCCATGTACAACACGGATCTGCGTGCAAAATTTTGCAACCGTACGTCATGCCGTGTAGAAATTATTGGCGGTCGCAACTCTCAAATATAGTATAGACAAACGGACAGGTCGCTAAGCTTTCTGTCCGCTTGATCTTTGCCATAGTATCGGCCTGCGGCCTCCTTTTTCGGCCGTTCGGGCCTCATTTCGGCCTGAGGCCTCGATACACAACGCTGCAGCGTAGCACAACGCTGCACTTCGCTGCAGCGTCTATAATGATGCTAATGATGCGTCACCATGGTGACGACTTCTATATGACGTCACAGCCAATTGCAGTCCAAACTGATACATCTCTATTTTAAAGATATAGATAAAGATATTTTACGCGGCCGAACTCCTCAAAGTAAGGACTTAGGCTGCGCGGGCGTGTTTGGGCCGGAGACGTAAATTTGTGTCAGAATCTGGGTCAAGCGGAGCAAACTGCTTCCGGCGAAGCGCAACGTAGTGTTTTCCGCACGTGATAACTCGTAGATGACGTTGGATGTTGTACCGGCGCCCGTCTGCTAAGCATCTGCGCAATTAAACGTTGCGAGTGTGCGTGATGACGGTTTGTGATTGGCGTACGCCCAGTATTTGGCGAGGCTCTGTGTCACCATAAGCTATATTTAAGCTTTGCATGCGGCCTCATTAGACATCACACCACTGAGCGTCGTAAGACTGCTGTGCTGAACATTCAGAGACGTAGACGCTAATCATCATTAGTCTTACAAAGCAAACTAAATAATTTGAGAAATTTGAGCATGCTTACAGGCATTGCTAGCCTGACCACCAGGTACCACTCATATTAGCACTATATATCCGCCGAGTTCAGACACAAATGCACGTTTAAGTAATTCAGTTTTTTTTCTTAAAAGTGATATGTCATCTATAACTTTAAAGTCCGGTACACACTAGCGGTCCGGACGGTCCGTCCAGACGGCTGATATTTTTGACGTCGTGACAGTCAAAATCTCACCAGCCGTCCCGACGGATCGTTCCGACCGCTAGTGTGTATCGACCTTAACAGTCGCCCAATCATGATGACATTTGCGCGTCACCATTATAAATGGTATCAATGATCACAGCTTATAGTGGTCATCATCATGTGCTGTGTGAAACTCATGACATTATAAGAGATTATTCGTTACAGATTATTCAGCCAAGCTTGGCATTTGAAATCAAGTAAAGAAGTTATCGCGTTATAGAGTGTTTACACGATCGAGCAAACATCGAGCAGCTAGCTCGACGTTCTGTGGTAATTAGCATGCTAATTAGGAGGGCGGGCGGGTTGTAATTGGAAGGCTTACATAACACGTGATTAGCTGTTGGCTAAGAGCCTAAGCCTAGGCCTATACTTTTGAACCAGGGAGCGGAGTTTCAATAGGCCTGCTTGAGCCAGCTCGATGTTTTCTCGATGTCTGCTCGACGTTTGCTCGATGTTTGCTCAATGTTTGCTCGATCATGTAAGCACCCTGTTACTCTCTAACAATGTGGCAAACGCACTGCTCTTTAAAGTATTATTAGGCCTATAATAGCTAAACGCATACATACAAGCCATTCCATGCAAGCAGTGGCATTTCTTCCAGATTTCGACAGTGGAATCTCCATATATTCCTGGTATTCGTTGCTTCCACTGGCCAAGTACCAGACGTCATAGTCCATTATCCGATCGCCCTTGTAGTCAATAACCACGGGACCTGTCTTTCCTGGAAATATGACACATTGAAAAGACAACAATTTAAAGTCTCAGCTTCTTTGTAATTTAAAATTTATGGACAATTTATAGGCCTACGCGGAAAACAAAGTAATTAACCAGGTAAAAATGCAGTTTAAAACAAAGTTGGCGTTTCATGCGTCAAGAAAAACGCATGTTTAACATTGTCTTAGGACCTAGAGTCTAAGTTAACTCAGTTTGACACTCTTTTAGCGGGAAGGCAAAATGAGTACAAAGCGAAATCTGAGGCGTTAAAAGGCACATCTCGCGGTGCACTGGCTTGTAGGCCTATAAGTGATCTGACAGCGTAAAACTGGTGTCTTACTGTCATTTTTCAGTATTTGCATTTTCAACGTTCCCCATGTTTCATTGTAAGGGTATGTACAATATTGTACTAAAATATGTATCATTTATTGTTATGATTATTGTTTAAGTTTACTGACCTTCTGTCACCCAGTTGCGTGCCATTTCTAGCCATAAAATTCCATTGTGCCAGTCAAGCCCTTCAGTCACAATGTGTTCCATCATCACCATTAATAGGAAAACGGCATCGTACAGAAACAGCGAATAAATAGATCCCTGCAAGACATCGAATAGTTTCAGTTAAATTATTCGGCTATGGAAAATAACTGTCTGCCAGCACCGAGAAAATAAACTATAGCTAAAGTACTGGTGATGTTTTTATTTGCTGTAAATGAATGGGTTTAATGCAAATATCTTTTTTTCAAATACTGTAGGCTACTCGATATTGTACAAAATATAGTAGTTACGAAACTAAGCACTTAAGACTGTTTAAAGTTCTGGGCGAGCGCCAAGTGGCCACTTTGAGACTTCAGTGCAGTTGATGCATCCATTCCAAAGCCATAAAACACTCGGCCGCAACTATAAATACGCTAACGGAAAGTACAATATAAAGGTCATTGTCCGCGTGGTCTAGAGTCAATTTCTGAATTGAACAATAGTCGACAGCTCATCGAACCAGTTGAGCCAAGTACTCAACAAAGAGTGATAAAAATAGCAATCGCGGATATGAAAAATTTGTGCGCTATATATGCTACCTGGATTCCCTTTTCAAGAGGCTTGGTGTAGTTCCATGGCGGTTGAGCCAGCTGAATAGGAATCATTCGCTCAAACTCGTCTACCTGAATGTCATCGAGATGGATTGACAACGTCACCTGCGCCAACGTGTAATGGGGTGTTTACACGATCCAGCAAACTTCTAGCAAACTTTCAGCAGACGTCCAGCGAACATCCAGCAATTCAAGTGTATTTTGAATGCACTTGCTGGAAGTTTGCTGGACGTCTGTCGGACGGTGTAAACACCCTATAAGTGTTCCGGCAGGCGGAAAACAATGAATAGTAGCTGAATGTCACAGTGACTATCACAGTGACAAATAACATGTCACTGTGATTGTCACCCAAAGCAGTTGACAACATCCAGCACATTCCGGGCTCCCTTAAAAGCAGCGCTTTGTGTGGAGCAGCGAATTAGTTTTACAACTCACACGAGACATTTTCCCGGGCTGTTAATAAGCCGTATTTGCAAGTTTTCGCTGTCAATCTGCTGTACACCGTAAGCCATAAAACGTGGCACTTCACATTTGTCAATATCTTCGCCGATTATTGGCCAATTTTTAAAAAAAAATTTTTTACTGGCACACTCTGCAAACAATTTGCAATAATATGATTATTATATACCTTACGTTTCTGCACTACCTTGTGAAATATAAATGTAAGCAAAAACTACAATAACAAAAATTTAGGTAAATGAAAAAACACTTCAGACCTACATTGCGATAAATGATCTGTGTGACACTAAACTGTGTTAGACCCACACAGTTTAGTGTCATACAGACCATTCACTGCAGTGTTGGTCTGAAGTGTTTTTTTTCAACTTTACTAAAATGTTTGTTTGTTATTATTGTTATGTATGCATATTTTATTGATATTTTACAAGCTAGTGTAGAGACGCATTTACGGTGTGGAGAGATATGTAATAATCACGTTATTGCAAATTGTTTGCAGAGTGTGCCAAGGAAAGAATTTTGAAAATCGATCAATAATTGGCGAAAATATAGACAAAAGTTAAGTGCCACGTTTTTGGCCCACCCTGTATATCGTAGGTCGTGTACGAATAGCCTTGACCGCAGCAGGTTTTTTATCGTTTTTTGACACATAAATTAAATGCTTTTAGCTGCTTTTAATCACTTATGACACTAAATAACGTATTTTGTGTTGATGTGCAGTTAAGAAAGTATGCACTAACTCACGTATACTAAAATGGAAATATGCCGAAATTTTTGCACATAACGTGCTTACTAGCCGGGTAATTGCATTTGAAAGCGGTGTGTGTGTAATTTTATTTAAATAGGTTTATGCATTTCTAACAGAAGCGGCATGCGCTGATTTAACAGTAACGCGCACCTGTAGAACTGACTCAAAGGCGCGTCTGGCCGTTTCGTCGTGTTCGTCGCCTGCCGCCCACGGCGTCAAGACGTGCTTCGACGGAATCTGGTCAGCAACGATGTAAACGTAGTCGCCGTCGGTCATGTGAAGTTCATGTGCCAGCAATATAAAGTCGCGAACAAACTTTTCAGTGCCACAGAGAATAACAACTACAAACGAAGCACGTAACAGCGCAATGAGCGCATGCCTATATTGGCCATCGATTTCAACTATAAATAGAGCTGTCGATTTTTACGCGCAAAAGCAGCTACTGGTTTCAGCGCGTCTTAGCCATCGCGATTCTGTCCGTTTGTCTGTCTGTCCGTCTGTCAGTCCGTCCGTCCGTCACACGGGTGGATCAGGCAAAAACGGTGCAAGCTAGGATTACCAAATCTTCACCGTCGGCTGCCGGGAAGACTCTAGTTTCAGGAACCATAAAGCTTTTCTATAAATTCGAAGGGGGTCACTCCGAACGAGAGCGCTAAATAAGAGGGGTTAGGTAAAGTTTGCGATTTTTGGCCGATAAGGCGCTGTATCTCAGTAACGGTGCGAAATAGGGCCTAGGTTACTATTAATCACTAATAGGAAATCGTATACTGGCTTTCGATTGGCGCCGAATTCAATGACCTCAAATGACCTTGAACGCCAAAATAGGGGATTTTATGAATCTTTCGGCGCTTTCTGGCTGCGACAATCTATATCATTTACAAGGAGGTGCCACGGTACTAGCGTTGGTGGCATAGCGTAGTTGGTAGCGCGTTTCGGCTGAAACGAAGTTACTCTACGCCGGGCCCGGTTAGTACTACGATGGGCGACTGCCTGCGAGTAGGAACTGCTATAGGCTTTCGCGCGTCCCTTGAGCATTATTAGCTTAAGTTTCTTGTGAGTTGTGTAAACAGCGCATTTACTTTCAGCTTTACACCGTGCAACACATTTTGATGCAGTTACGCGATGACAGGAAATATGCAAGATCTTGCAGAGAATACAGTGAATCAAAAACAACTGGCAACTACCCCTTCTACAAATGCTGATCAATGTCCAGTGTTTCTTCGCAAGAAAAATATCCGCAGAATGTTGGCAGCAGTGATGCGTTTACTAATGATTCCACCACATCTAAAACGCTTGTTGCATTATTTTTTTAAAAAATTGTTGGTACCGGTATTTAATGATATCAGACACAAATAAAAGACAACTTCTATCCCAAACTGTCGTTATTTTGGTAATCATCCATTTTTTATTAAGTTCAATACTGCAAGTCTGTGACATGTTCGTAACGCATTTGTTACTTACTTCTCGACTGCGTTCTTATTTTTTCCAAACGACTTCGAATCGTCTCCTGATCGACATGGCTCTGTCGCAGTATTTTCGTCTGCAGCAGAGTCAGGTTGCATTTTTCGAAGTTAACTGCAATCGCGCTGGCAATGTGCTGACACTCGTGTGATGTTTGCGTCTCGATCGTCGCCAACTTCCACTGACATGTAAACGCGCACTAGCAAACGCTAGTTTATAGCAAACGAACTGAAATAAACTTAACCGGGAATGAATTGCAGTTTAGTTATGCCGCTTTGTGTACTATTTCCTCAGATTATGTCGTTATATGGTTCCTGTAACGATCACTGTGATTAGGTTCGCTATTCTGAACTGAAAAATCGCTCAGGAAGTGAAAACTCCGATATGTAACCTAGACCTCTTCGTGTAGCGTGCGTTAGCTGTCAAGTAATAACACTTAGTTTTTATACACGTTTTACTTATATACAGGGTGGGTCCAAAAAAGTAAACCACCAACTTTTGTTCATAATTTCCCCAAATATTGATCGATTTTTAAACTGGTTACACATAGCTTTTTAAGGTCACAGCCGGCAAAAATTGGTTAAATAAATGACGTGCGTACGCAACATACTGTGTACGTTAATTAACTATGCAACCTAATAATAGCATTCGTTTGTTAAACTACGCACAAACAAAATAATCAGTAGGACCTACATTGCACTTAGCTGTTCAACTAATATGACACGTTTCAAATTGCTGGCATGTACAATTGCACATTTATAGTTGATTTCAATAGATGCAACGTTTAAAGATAAAAATAATTTGCTTTTAAGACGAATTGTTAAGCGTACGCGATAGTGAACGAATAGTTTGACGATGGCTGTTGCGAGCCGGTCGTACGGGCTGGTGACTCGTACAAGAGTATTGTACTCCACGGTGTCTCCAAGATTCATTTCAGCCGATCCCCACGCAAACC
>Ga0209367_1004123_pt1 | contig 19988 bp, 11 predicted proteins | sample WorMetLIZISLAND2_FD_187412 | JGI IMG/M metagenome (GOLD analysis project Ga0209367, IMG submission 187412) | Marine gutless worms symbiont microbial communities from Max Planck institute for Marine Microbiology, Germany - Olavius geniculatus... ...
ACCCCGTTTTATGAAATATCGTAAGCCCGTAACACACTACGATATTGAGTACTTTTTGACGATTTTCTCAGCTAATCATTATTATTATTAGGCACAGTTTGTTGGAGTTATTTCAAAACGTAATAGGAGTCCGGTTTTTTTTGAGACACAGTGTATATAGCACATTGCCGTAAAAAAAACGAATGTGCTGGACACACTATTACTGGAAAAACGGGAATCATACATACCATAATGTTCTTTGTCCCCTATTTTTGTAAGCTGCAGGCATTACACAGGCCAGATTGTTATCTGTGATAAACTTATCAGGTAACCGTGCTTCTCAAAACATTGTATAGCTGCAAAAACTCTGATCTAGTCACTATTAATGTGCGTAAATACAATGTCATTTACTTTGTACAGTGGTAAATTTGATGATGTTGGATTGTTGGTTGCATAAGCTTAACAGAAGTGGAATCCGAGTTTACAGAAACCCAGCAGAAGTGATCCCATTCTGCCTTGGTAGTTGGGACCTGGTTTAATCTGGATTGATTCTGGAAAAGTAGGCGTTAGTGAAACAAAGTAAGACATTGTGTAATACAGTAAGCAATAAGTTGCAGGTGATATATTATATTCGCTGTAATGTTGTGTTTTGCGTGCAAGGATACAGAAAATGAGGCGAAGCTGCCTTTGACTCAGGTATCAGTTGATGAAATACTGGATCTGCAGCGTCAGGAGCAAATGCAGCGACAGCACAGCGAGGAACTGAAGAAAAAAGCAATGCAAGAACGTGGTCTAGTTGTTCATAGTGACCCTATACAAGACGACTTCTTCTGACTGTGTTGCTGCTATTGTATTATTACAGGCCTCCTGCTCAATGAGAACATTTTTACAACACCAAAAACCCTTAAAATTCTGCACATTTTCCAATCCATGGTTCCTACTACTGTGCAGAATTCATTTTCCCTGACTTTTCACGACAAAGTGAATCGCTTTCCCTGACTAATTTGTTCATGCAAAATACCAATGTCGGCTTACAATCACACTAGAAACATTGGTGACAGAACAAATTTAAAAGTAATGATACAAATAATCTGCAAGCGAAGCAAGCAAAAAAAATTTTGAACTGTTGTATGCAGTCTGCGTAAAACAGTTCAAAATTTTTTCTACATCTCTGTTAACTTTTTCACCCTGGTGCTTTGATTTTCCCTGACTTTCCCCGACTTCCCCTGACTGTAGGAATCATGCAATCACTAGATACAGTAACTGGTATTAAACTGAGTATGTACACTGAAAGTGTACAAAAATGAAGTGTTAAAACTTACGACACAGAAATTTCTCAAAGGCTCACAAGTGCAAGATCAGCACTGAATATATGAACGTCTTGTGTGGCAGTATTTTTACAAGGTAAAAATATATTTTATTGATTTTGCAAGTTTTAGTAAAGTCAGTTTATTTTAGGACGTTTAAGGACACACTTCAAATTCCTGAATGAGTGTGAGCACTGTATTATATTGCTGGCGTTGCTTATTGTTCATTCTATTGATTCATAAATTATATACAGTGTTCATGATGGAGTTGCGCAGTAGTTATCACAATAATTATCAAGTAAGCAAGTCTTACTTAGCAATGTGACTGAAAATGAAAACTGCAGCTGCAAAAATACCCATAAGCAAAAACTTTACAAAATGTTTATGATTCAGACATTTGTGTATTAAAATGAATCATTCAACATTTCACACTTTTTTAACTATCACACAATTATTCTTTACTTGATAATTTTTTTGTGACAGTTGCATAATAAAAATGGTTAATTTTCAGGTCGATGCTGGTTAGCCAGTTGTTCTTAAATGCTTGAATGGCATAGTTTCATAATTACTGCATCATTTCATTTCTTATCTTAAAAGTTGCATACTGACCATGGTCATGTGATGTCATCAGTCATATACATAACCTGCATACGCTAGTGCACAATCGATGCAAATGGCACAGTGCCGAAAAACGCCACGCTGTAGGTGAAGATCCATCAGCAGATGAAAACTGTGTATGTGTGAACAGCCCGATAACGTGAACAAACGATCCATGCTAATAAAAATTTAAAGTTTCCGACAACAAAAATTTCACAGAAAATTCAGGTATATATCTGTTCATGCATCTGTACGCAGCACAATGTGCTGGCGTGTTTCGTTTTTGCTATATTTAAATAATTCAGCTGAGAGCTGCAGACTGCGCCAGCTGAGTGAGTTTCACCTACAATCGCTACCGGGTGTCGATAGGCTCACGAAAATGTTAGAACTGTGCCATTTGGCAGGTCATGTATTACTATTGAAGTTGCTCCATCTTTACATATGCTTTGCTGTAGAAAGTCAGTTAATGTTAGACTTTGCTGGCAAAGTTGTGGTGAGAAAATGCAACTTAAGAGTGTCGGTGAAATCATAAGAACAGTAGTCGTTTTTTTCCAATACCAAAATTGAGTTTACAGGGTTCCCACTCAAATGACAGAATCAAACTTCAGGACTTTTCAGCACCATAAATACATGAAAAATCCATCGACACACATAGCTAAACTACAAGCACCCGAGTTATTTTAGTGAGAAAACATGATAGACAGCAGATAGTATATGAAAATAAAAGTAAGTAATGTTGCTTATGTGCAATTCCAGTAATTAAGCACAAATGTTACTGGAAAAAATTACAGATTCAGTATCTTGGTTTTGCAAGATAACACTAGCAAAAATCATGACTTTTTCAGCACCCATGTCCAATTTCAGGACTTTTCAGGTCCTGAAAAATGGAAAGTCAAATTTCAGCATCTTTTCAGGACCAGTGGGAACCCTGAGTTTATTAAGCCACTAAAAGACTGCAGATAATTACCACAAATAATAGCACAAAAATTATTATTTTCATAATTCATTTTCCCAAAATGCTGCAACAAATAAGCAAAGAAATAAATTAGTGCTGATATAGTGCACACAAGTAGCTGCAAAACATTCAGCTGCACACAGGACTCTGAATAACAATAACATTGTGATTACTTCTAAATGCATCAATGCTATAGGTATGTAGTATCGTACAATATGTGAGTTCAGGTTTCATCGAGATGGACTACTGGATTAACAGTTGCTCTTAAATAAATACACAAATTATCGCAAACATGAACCTTTACCTTTGGTCTTACCTTGGTGTTATCTTTCATTCAGGAATCAACATATGTAATAATCTTCTAGAAAAGAAAGAAATGGCAGAGTAAATCATAAATACTAGCCGCAATGCAAATGGGCATGCATTTTTACTTAATCCTTTAGGGACTAGAAATTTTTTCATCAATTTTCAGTTCACTTTCCATCTGAAAAAAAAGTTAATTGGACTAGGTTCATACACAGTGTCAGATTAAGACAAATGGATTAGAATAAAGATACTTTTTCTCAACGAAACATAACTCACACAATATACAAAACATTGCCAAAAACTTGACAAAACAAAATGACTATCACAAAGTGCATTCAAATAACACCTAAATAACCAAAGACACTACTGTAAAAAAAAATTATGGCTATGACATGCACATTGCACAACAGCAAACACCACAGCATGGATGTACAGGGTGGTCCATAAAAAACTGTGCTTTACTTTTGTCTGTATCTTTGCTAATTATTGATCGATTTTCAAAATTCTTTCACTGTCGCACTCTGTACACAATTTGCAATAATACGATTATTATATATTCCACCACACCATAAATGTGTATCTACACTACCTTGTGAAATATAAATAAAATATACATATATGATGATAACAAACGTTTTAGTAAACAAACAAAAAACATTTCAAACTAACATTGCAGGGAATGGTTGCATGATACTAAACTGTGCGGGTCTAACACAGTCTAGTGTCATACAGATCATTTACTGCAATGTTGGTCTTAGGTGTTTTTTTCATTTATCTAAATGTTTGTTATTATCGTTAGTTTTTTTACATTCATATTTCACAAGGTAGTGTAGAGACACATTTATGATGCGGTGGGATATACAATAATCACATTATTGCAAATTGTCTGCCAAGTGTGCCAATGACGGAGATTTGAAAATTGGTCAATAATTGGTGAAGACACTGGATGGAAGTAATGTTCCACATTTTTTTGGACCGCGGTGTATACAGTGTGAGTGAGTGACTGAGTGAGTAGGGTTTAACGTCCCGCCCGACACAGTATAGGTCATTTCGGGGATGGCCTTTGCAGGTAACATTGCACATACACATAATAACGGAATAAAAAGTTTAACCTTTACTGAAAGTTTAACCCATAATTGCATGCTGCAAGGAACAATTCATTTAACTTGCATCAAAAACTTGAAAAGATTGCACAGTTATCTTAAGCATAGCAGCAAGAAGCCCAGCTGTCGCTAGGATAGCCGACCATACTGGTTGTCACTGACCTTGAAGGTCATCCAAGGTCAATGATTTGCGGGTAATTTGAAAGCCAATATGCGACATCCTATTAGTGATCAATAGCAACTTTGGCCCTATCTCTTACCATTTCCAAGATATGCCTAGTTCTCCGTTGAAAAATGCACATCTTCCTACCCCCAGTTTATTTAACCCCCAATTTGAAAATGTTCCCCTTGGAGTAGATGGCTGAAATTTTGCATGCCCGAGTTTAAGACACATAGCTAATTATTTGTGTAAAAAGCTTTCCCTACGCCCTACCCATTAGCCACAGTACATCTTACAGACGGTTGGATGGACGACAGATGACAACGATGACAACAGCTCAACTGTTACTTAAGTACTGTCAGCTAAAAACTCTGTGCAGTAAATGCAGCATGATTGTACGTAATCTGCATATTTCACCAGAATGCAAAGTAAAGGTGCTATTGCTATCACACTGGTAACTGAAACTGCTGAAGTACAGTGCAAAATCAATTAAGAAATAAGCAAATAGACTAGAACAAAATTTGTTAATTAGCCACACACCATCAGATTATACCGACCATTCTTAGCACCAAACTATGCTGATAAGTATCAACACACATTTAACTGGCTCAGTAGCAGTCTGGATTGGAGATTTGAGCCTTATTCTTTAAATCAAATGTCAAATTCTGTGTTTTTTATTAGCAATATTCAGGTGAGGAACTAATGATCAATTCAGGTATACAGGGAAAACAACCACAATATAGCTGTGTAATGGCACAGTGGCAGATACCCGTTAAATGCAACGATATAACAGTTATTTAAAAACGTGTATACTTGTAATATTGATTAAAATATGCACAAACAACTCAGTCATTGCAAGAGACTAGTAAAATATTGCATCTGTAAAAAGTCATCAATCATCAACCACAGAGCTGTCAAGTTAAGACGTTAATGCGATAGTAAATAACGTGTGTTAAAATAGTTAACGCACATACGTAAAAAAACTAAATTTACTAAATTCTGTGAAGAAGGAGTTCCAATATTCTGTTAAACTGCGGTTATTTGATGATTGAATGAATTGAAGTAATTAAACTATTGTTGCCGTTTCATTACTACTGTGTAAATATTAATAATAATATTCAGATGACTGATGCAATTTGGTCGTTCATTTTTCAGGTATTGCAATTTCCAGTCATTGTTTTTTTCGTGGTCCATCATTTTCAGGTCTTACAAATTCAGCTTCCCCAGCAATATTAATTATGCATTTTTAATGCGCTAACGCACGCATTAAAAAAGTCGGTCAGTTTAGCAACTTCACCAACTATCATTATCAATGCAACGTCATTTCACTCCCTCTATTTCAGCCATTGCTTAAACAAAGATGTTCTTTCTATACATATGTTGTCCTGGCCATGTGTAAGTGGCATGTACTGCACTGGCCATTACATCAGACATTATTAGTCTATGTTCTTATTATCAATTTCCTTGTATGGACTGATGTTGATTCTAAATGAATAAATAAATAAATAATCACGGTGGCACATGGACAGTTTCAGCAGCTCAGATTACATGCTAAATCGGTGCTATATTGTTATATGTTTCAACAAAATACGGACTTCATTCATCCACTATGATTTGCTAAAATATAATGTCAACTAAACAAGATTAAACTTGCAAGAAACAGAACTGAAAATGAGAGTTTAATTATTTGCTGTTGAGGAAATCGTCTCATAAAGCCACCCTGTTGTATGGCACCTTGTACAATAAGCCGGATATTTAATGGTGATTCACTGTATCAAAAATAATTAACTATAACAAGACTATGTTACAAGTAATGCAGCAGAGGCACCATTTTATGAACACAGTGCAGGACTAGACACCAATATTCTATAGTCTAGACAAATTATAGTAAAATTACATCACTCTTTAAGGCTAGTTCTGTATCATCTGTATCATCTTCCAGGGAAGTCTTGACTACAGTGTTATTGGTAAAATTTACTACCATAACAGTTATGTTGTCCAAAGAACCACGGTAGTAAGCCTGCAGAACAATGCTTTTTGCTCCATAGTGAGGCTCGTTGAGATGTTCACGTATATACTTGCAGGCTTCATCGTTGCTGAAGGTGTCCCACAGTCCATCTGAAGCAAGAATCAAAAACTGTGGTCGAAGCTCATCGAGATCAAAGGTTTGAACATCAGGATCGGCGATAATAAGCCGATGTTCTTTCAGCGGATAGTCTCCGAGTGCACGGGAGACTGCAAGGATACCGGCAACTCTCCAAACACCGTTGAAACTGACGAATCCTCCAGCTTGCTTTATTCTTCTTCTCTCTTCCACCTGCAAAAGCGCAACCATTCACATCGATAACCAATACTGTCTGTCAGTTTTTCAAACTTAGTGTTCACACACACACTTGGACTCTGCCTCAAGTTTCACTGACAATACCAGACACTGTTGATTTTTTTAGTTAAATCTAGTGTTGTTACAATATTCGATCCGAAATCGAAAATCGTGATTTTTGCTTGAAATCGATTCGGATCAAAATCGCAATTTCCAAGCACCACCAAAACGATTTTGTCCATTGTAACATTTTGATCATTCACGCTGCCCTGCTGTAATGACAATCACACGGTGCAGCGCCAGCGGGCGGCCGGCACCACCATCTGACTAATTTATTGCCGTATGCGGCCGTCTCTGTTGCGCTGTACGGTAGGTGGCGCACAACATGACACTGCCTCAGGGCATGTATACAGAGCAAGCTTGCTTGCAGTAGGGGCCTAGTCCGTCCATGTCAAGATGACATAACACAGTGAGCAGAGATCACTGAATGCGGGCTGCTTTCATCTTAGATCTCACGTGCAATCCGACCCAATCCAATAACCCCATGCCAGCACATTGACATGCTGACCTTTGATACTGCCTCCTACTGTTTGTAAAACCGCACTGCTCCTATCAAAGTTCAAAGTCAAACAAGGACTTCAGTGTATTGCACTAGGCCTAGACAAATCTGTGAGCGGCCTATACAATAGGCCTAGTTAAATGTGTGGCATTATTGTAATCTGCATACCGGTAGGCTATAAACTGTGGATGTGAGTTGAAGTAGGCCGAATATAATACATTATTCATTAGCTTAAAAACGTATTTCTCTTTATTTAAAAAAGGTAAATTACATAGGTTGAAACAAGTCAAAGGAATAGGCCTACGTCGGTGACTGTCACACAAAGATGTATCACATTTGAACCAGAGACATGATTTGAACTTGAGTTGTACACATCCAGATTTCCATTTTTGTTACTTACTTCATGTTCACCACCTAAGATCGCTTCTGTTTACATTATAGAAATCATGCAAATCGAACAGAATTTTGACCATAAGTCATTTAAAAAAAAAATAATATTACAAAGTGTTTATTAGCATGTAACAACAACTTTAATTACAAACGTACAGAGATTCACAATCTGATAGAACAAAGCATGGTCAATCGTCATAGGTTCCACAGTAGGCCTTTTAACTGACGCTTAGAATTGAATTGATTTGATATCGCGATTTTTGGTCAAAATCAAATTGAAATTGGAAAAAAAATCATATCGTAACAACACTAGTTAAATCGAACAATTTTCCAGAGTTCAATCTGGTTAAGCTGGGTCTCGCAAAAGATTCGGCCAATGACTTGACATTCTGCAATCTAAATATTGCCCTTAAACTTAAATGGTAGATGTTGCAGCAGTTTTTGCAAGCCAGATGCCCTGGCTCTCAGATATGTAATGGTGTTGAAGCTCTGCAAAACACTGCTAGTAAATTACATCAATCTGTATGCAGAATGGAATGATCTATCGGTTACAAATTCAAGCAGAATCAACATGATCATGTCTGAATGACTGACATTGTGAGGTTTGTGGTCTGATGAAAGTGGAACGGCATTCCCGTGCTGATCACACAGAACACCTCTCGAATCACCGACGTTTGCAACGACCAGCTTGTTACGACGAAGCAACGCCATCAGTGCTGTTGTACCTATCACACCATCCACATCACAGCAACCACTGTTAAGTTGCTTACAACAGTTGCTTACAACACTGCCTTATTCAAATGGTGCCACTTGCTATATGACTAGTAAAAGTATTAACAAGAATCCCAGCTGTCGCTAAGCTGGGCTTACCATACCGCCTATATCCGAAGGCCAGTGCCAGACATTTGGTCAAGAAAAGAAGCTCAATTTCCCAGAATGAGTACAGTTTGGCTGCAATTTTGAATGCTAAGTTGCTATGGTGAGGCTGCTACGGTATATAAAATGCTACAATTAATGCTAGAGCACAATTGGTAATTCGGTGCACATGCACGATTCAACCCGATTGGCTGCAGCCAACAACTTAGCATTCAAAATTGCGGCTAAACCGCTGCAGATAATGGAACTTGCCACAGCTCTATCCAATGGTACCACCACTGACCCCTTACGACGTACAGTTTAGCCACATGCATTATAGATGACTATAGCAGACAAAGAGACGACAGATGACACATGTTGCCAAAGACCTGACCTTATGGTCAGCCAAAAAACAATACATAAATACAACTAATGGCTGGCTATGTGATTGGCATAATGTATACTCGTAATAGTAATAGGATGTACAAGTTTATAACACTCAGTATAACTGACTAAATGAGTATACTTCAAATTTTTGATATTGCACTGAAACAATGTACAATTGGTATAACTCAACAAATTAATTACGTTCCATTGGTGACACATGACTGGAAGATCGCAACCGTACATGCATAACATTTAAAGACTTCAGAGTACCCGAAACTTCACGTGTGCTTTTCTCAATCTCCAGCAGCTGATCATCAACATTTAGGATCTCTTCACTCAGCATGGTTGTGAGGTCTTCCTCGGCACCATCCAGAGCTGACTTCAGCAGACGTACCATCACCAACTTGAACAGTGTCTTCTCGGTGTACTCCGCAGCAAACTAACAAAATATAATCACAATGCTGGTTATTCTGCACTATTAGCAACTAACACTAAACTATGAACACGATTTACAAAGCTACGCAACAACAACAGTTTGAAAAGATCCACACGGATCGGCTGTCAGTGTCACAAACTGCAAGAAGTACGTAATGAGAAATAATCTATGAATAAGCACAAATGCTAAGGCATTATACCATTGCTGCCTATGTACTCCTAAATTTGAAAAAAAAAACATGACAATTTGAAATATTAGCAGATGCACCAGAGGTGCGCTTCAAACTTTTTTCCTACGAGAATCTTGCTCCTAGGACTTGCTAAGTCTCGTAAAAAATGTGAAATGCACTTCTGCACTCACTAGATGTTCAGGTACTCTACTCTAGTGTCTTAAAGTCCAATCACTGATGTAGGCCTACGCCAGGTTATAGCTATAGATGGTGGACGAAAGTCGACTTGGTGTTGTATGAGTTATGCTAGTGTCGGCTGTTCACTATTGAGACTGTTCACTACTGTCGACTCAACGAGTCAGCGGACTATTTATCAACAGCTGAGCAGGTAATACAGTAAATAACATGTCCACCTCTATAAATCAGAGTACTGTACATACTCGTACCTCTCCGCCATGGCCGTCAAATATGCCGTAGAGAGAGGTATCAGTGTGTTCTAGCTGCGAGACGACGTTGAAGCGATCCTCCATGTATGGCCGGCGTCCCTGAACGGCGAACACGCCCACATTGTCCCGGCGCAGCTCCCACGAGGCACGTGACCGCCGAGCGCTCACACGGCTCTCTGCTTCACTCGGGACCCGATCATAGCTGCCAGTCATCTTCAGTTCCAGCTTCACGATCACTCGATCCACCACTTCCCAGAGAGCATCACCGCCGCCGGACGCCAGAAGAAACCTGTAGGCGAACGCCAGGCTGCAGACTGTTACCACAGCCAGATCGACATTCGCACAGTACCGCCAGACGGTGCCAAACAGCCACGAAAGGTAACTCATAGCAGACAACTTGTAAACAAACAACGAAAAGATGCGATAAAAACGAAATTCAGTCAACAACATATATGCCACTCGAAAGCCATCTTTGTTTACATTTGTAGACCAAGTTAGTGATGCGCGAAACGGTTAATTTGCCAACCGATTAACCGGTTAAGCAAAATGACGCAGCAGACGCACACAGAGATTAAGATAAGTGCGACTTTTTGACTTAACACTTAATTATATATTTTCCACGTAACGTAGTTAATAGCAACTATATATATATACGTTTCTTTATCTCCAAAAACCACACAACAAGTCCATGTCATAGATTTCAAGGTCATACAAAGTCACGTAAAGTGAATAAGAACGCCAATAAAGTACTTCATATGTCGCTCTAGGCCTATAGCTTAGGCCTAGTCAAATATTCGTCTTGTCTCTCAAGGTCCCAAAGATATGGCGACCAAAATCACTAACAAGAAGCCCAGCTGTCGCCAGGGAAGATCGACCGTAGGCCAACAAATATGAATGAGGGGTCAGTTTAGTACTCCTGTTTGGAGAGAAGGGTCGGCAATGGTACTGTCGGATAGAGCATTGATAAGTTCCCATATAGCCGCAATAGTAACCATGCCGTTAACTGAAAATGCAGGAACTTGCAATGACGGATCAAATAGTTGCATGGCTAGAAATCAGTGTAGCATAGGACCAGGGAATGGAGGTCAGAGCGACCAAGTGAGACAGAGCCGATGCTTGGATCCGGCCCTAGCGCCGACGATAAACGCTTTGGATTGTTATGTTGCTAATGCTAACACTAGCGTAAAAAATTACAACAAAAAACCCAGCTGTCGCCTCGGTGGGCCGATCGTACCGTCTATATCCAAAGGCCAGCTTCCGACTTATGGATGCGGAAAGAACGCGATTTTTATACTGACTGCAGTCCCACACACATTATATGGTGGCGCTACTACATCGAATGCTACAATCAACGATACAGTAAAATTTCGTAGGTAATGGAACAACTTTGCATTCAAAATTGCGGCCAAACCGCTGCAGATAAAAACATGGATACTACTTACAGCCTGAAGAAACTCGTCTTTGCCCCATCCAACGGTACCATTGCAGACGCATTAGGACATACTGTTTAGCCACAATACCGCATGATTGGCATAGACGAGTGCATAATGACCTCTAAAGGTTATCCAAGGTCGATGATTTTGGTGTCATCTGAAAAGCCTACGCGACTTCCTATTAGTGATCAATAGCAACCTTGGCCTTATCTTTCACCATTTCACCATTTTTTAGATACGACGAATTGTCGGTTAAAAACGCACATTTTTCGTATAACCTATCTCCGTTCAATCTCAAATCTGAAAATGTTTCTTTTGCATAATGTCAACCGTGTAATAAGATTTCCGGTAAAACCTACCGTTTAACCACAATACATGCGTTACAGACAGACAGGCCGACATACGACATAAAAACCGTACCAGAGGCTCGATCTTAACGGTCGGCCAAAAAGTAAAACGAAAAATACTCTACAATAGTGTGATTTTCGTTAACGGCTACGAAAACAAAAACGAGATTCAAAGATTTTTTGCAAATTTGCAGAAAAATAATAATACAAAAAACGTCGTAAATTCTAGCAAATTATGCTGTTATTGTTCAGTAAACTTTTCGATGGCCAACAGTGCAGACTTTTTCTATCGGTTTCCATGCAAGACCCTTATAGGCCCTCAGTACTGCATCGGTCGGTCGAAGACAATGGAAGATTAGCAACGCAGTTTTCTCATTCATCCTCGCACGGTAACGGAATTTATTCACCGGACGTAGGCGGAAAATATCCACGCCACGCATGCTGGTGCTAACCACCTTACAGCCGCCGAGACTCCAATCGGTAAATTGAAGCGATTGATTGAGTTGGCGGCCGAGTCCAATTGAGTAAATGAGAGTAAATCTGATTAACTTAGCAACGGCTTAAGGATGAGACCAGGAAGGAATAAGACTAGTGCTGTAGTGCAGGAGGCACGCATACCACTCTCAAGGCAGAGCTGCTTTACCCGCCAGTCGACGTCGTCTGGCACCGTCTTAAGGTTTCAACGCAGCTCTGTAAACCCCTCGGCGTGATTTATTTACTGTGGTGAGTCAATGGCCAGCGGTTTCAAATCCGTCGTTGGCCTACAGAAATGTGTTCTTAATGTAGGCCTACCAACCCGAAACCACATACAGGGCTACGTGCTGCGGCACAGAGCACACAAACAACGAAATATATATTAATATTTAACAATATCGGTTGTCAGAATGCAGAACTGTTGTCGTGTTCGAGAAATCTCAGGCGGAGGCGTTTCCCATTTCAAACACGCCGACTGGAATCATTATTGTAACCGTCTTTTAGCACATCGCAACGCAAATATCCCGGAAACGACCAAAATCAGTAATTACAGGAAAAAATGTACCGAAATCACCAAACCCAAATCACAAACGCTGTGTGACAGAATCACGAAATAAAAGGCAACAAAAATTACGAAACGTGGCAGGTGATATAATGTCTTGGTCGCTCACATCGGATAAATGTGACGTGCGAAACGTAACTTAAACCTATTTTTGTGATGTCGATATTATACGTGTTTGTGATTTTGGCCCTTTTTGTAATTTTGGATACATTATAAGTAATTAGTGAAACCTAATTAGTGACTTCCCAAATATCTACGTGAAAAGTTTACGACTGATGTGATTAACCGGGCAACTCAGCCTGGCCATCCCTTTGTGGGTAGGCGCAATGAATACCATTGCAGCCAAAGCTGGGACGTAAACAGGCACACCGCGCGATGCACTGGCTTGTGTCCGTGGTCTAGCAGTGTAAGCTGGTGTCTGGCTGAGGGCTAAGGAAACAGAGATCAGCGCCGGCCTGTAGGTCTTATGGCTGGGAAAGAACGTTTACGTTTTTACGTGATTGACACTGATGAGAGCGAGTAGAGCGGCGCGTTAAATGCACGAACATGGAAACAGTGATTCACTGGATACGACGGCTTCCGCTTGTAAATAGGATTAACGACGATAGATGCCGAGGACACGGGAGCGCCGGACGTGGCCACTTTCTAGTCAGCGCAGCGGTTGCAGCAGCGATTCATCATGCGCGTGGAGGTATAGCCAGTTAGCCACACACACACTGTCCATACGCGATAATCGGCATCGATTATTCCGGTCGCGAATACCAGTGCTGTCGTCACACACTGCACGCGGATAACGGAGCAGAGTTTCTTTGCCGGATCAATGATTATTTGGGGACCGAGCTTCACGGCTGATGTGGTGAAATCAATAGTAATAATGTTATTACAAATTTTCTCCTGATTCTGATAGTGGAAAAATTTTAAAAATCGGTTAATATTTGGTGAAGTCATAAGGCGTACAAAAATGTTGCCAGTTTTTTTGGCCCACCCTGTCTTCCTCTCATTTAAAGTCATTTGAGTTTTGTCCAAAACGGTTTCGTTTAGTTCATGTGCTAGATTATATTGACAGTTTACGCCTGCCGGTTTTCCGGTGCAAATCATTTACCACAGCATTTTAATTATGTTTTATTCTTGGTCTTTGGGGGATAGGCGACCATGCCCCTGCCGTGCTTTGTAGAAATTCAGTAGTGTACACAGATAAGCGTGGAAAATTTCGTACAAACGGCAAGCCTGATCTAACAGAAAAATTGCTCACAGGGGTGACAGAACACCAAAACCAGGAATGCTAACCAAAACCCCTATAAATTTAGCAAAAAATGTCATTTATCATGGTTTTTTTCAATCACGATACAGTAAGTCAAGAAAAGGTTGTTTTGTTACCTATTAGACCGCTTCCAGTCATAATGCGCCGTCTCCCCAAAGCCCCCTTTACCTCACACGTGCTTACACGCCGGTCCCGTCACATCACACTTCAGGTCACAACGCTAAGTCCCCACACCGCGTCACGTCACTCGCAGTTCTGCAAGATGCCACGATCGATCCCGCCACAGTACGTCCACGATCGGGAAGACAGACAGACGGCCGGTCGGTCGGACTTGGCCCATGACCAGACCCGGTACGGGTCATCGGGACTCCTGTCTGCCCGCCACGTCCCGTTTGTCACGTGCGGCGACACGTGGCGTGCCAGCGAATTGCCGATATTATCGCTCACTCTGCTTCACGTGACTGACTGGCTGACTGAATGACCTTTTGCTGTAAAGAGCCGGAACGAATGAAGAATCGGTTTCTAGGGTCATCACTGTGCGACGACAGCACAGATGCAGATAAGAATCGGAATAAGAAAGTGGAACAACAAATACAAAACCTAGCACCACATTATTTTCTCCGCCTAATTCGTCTCCGATTCATGCTTATCAATATGGTAAGCTTCAGAGTCGCAGAATTTCTGTCGCTCTTTCTTTTCATCATCATCATCATCAGACAAACTTTGGTGTAGAATAACTTATTATTATTAAGCTTGCATCAGTACGTTAATTCATACGGTACATACGAGCAAGCACCCAGGGGTGTTTGTAGGTAGCGGTTAAGGCCGGCCCAAGACGGCTGCCGGATAAATATCCTGTGCCTTTTTATAAACGAGTTTAGGCCTATAAGTTAGCGTCATTTCAGTTGTGGTATTACTCTTTGTAAACCGTTTTGTGGCGAACACTGACCCTACAGATACAGCCACGCGTCGGGAAAATGTGAAAAAAATTCGAAGAAAAGCATTAATCAGCAGCTGCGACAGTTTGCGCGCAGTTTGTCAGTCTTTTGTTCAACTGACGGTGACAAAATGAACGTGATCCGACAGCGCACTACCAGGATTAAGTCTACCAGGCAGGGAATGTGGGACAAGAGATGCGGAGAAAAAGAACAAAATCCCCCCCGCCCTACTCGCTCTATGCACAATCAGCGTCAGACTCAGTTAAGGCGCGTACAGAGCGACGTAACTGAACTGCACCGAACTGAACTCACATGGTTTAGTTTTTTGACGAACTGACCAATATGCAAGCAGTAACGCATTACACTTTTTAGGCCTAGGCACCGTCTAATAACGTCTAATCACGTACGCGTCAGCCAATGACCAATGGGCTCGTCCTGCTTGCTCGTTGGTCAGTTCGTCCAAAACTAAACCGTGTCAGTTCAGTTCAGTTACGTCGCTTTGTACGCGTCTTTAGGTACAACTGGCCGTATACGTTTGGTCGTGTTGCTGGCAGTGCAGTGTGTGAACGGGATTGTCAGTCGTCTGTTGATTGATGATTCGACAGCTGCGGGTATATATTAAACCAACTGCTTGGTAGCAGACATGAAGTTTTTCACAATATTAATATCGCACATCAAATGGGAAAGAATCAGCAAGCGTCATTTTGGGGCAGTATACCGCAGTAATCTGTGTAATCTCAGCCAATCTGATATAATGCAATCAAATAACTCGTACAGCGCTATCGTCACAAATGCGAATGAGAAGCGCTGTACCTATTGTCAGCAACAGTTCTGTACAGTTAAACCAGAGCGTCTAAATTGTTCCAATCACGTTCAGGGGACGGAACAAATAATGTACATGTGATGGAAAATATTCCACGTGGAAACGCTATAACATTGGCTTGGCCAGTTGATTGCAGCTATATGAGGGAGTTTTTCGCGCTAATTAGTTACGACCGTATACAGCGATGCTCCGACTAATTTACGGTTCGGCTCCGTGGTCGGCAGCCATTTCGTACGTCCCTGTTCATTGTTCGTTAGGTCGATCGCTGCGCCGTTTGTTATTCTGACGGCACTGGCACGCGGCCGCGATGGCGACAGCGTCCAATTTATTCCGATTAATGTGCTAAACGAGCCGGGGGCAGCATAATGATCAGACGTAGTGGCTACGGCGTAAACGTGGCTTGCTGGGTGCTTTATCGGGGCGACTGAAAATGCGAGACTGGATAACGGCACACAAGAAATGAGAATGGTCGACAATGCAAGACATTATTTACTCACTGGAAAAAATGTATTGACATGTTTTAAGTGTGACGATTAGAGGCATCACGAATACGGACAGTACTCGGCCTATTTGCATATCTGTATATCTGACATTATGCAGTCAGGAAATTGTGTGTTTTTAATGAAGTTTCACGTGCATGTTTTTTGCATGCAGTTACAACCCTAGACGTATCTTCATGACATAAAAGTGTTAACAGCTAAAGTTAACTACATTAATCGCACACGTAATTCGTTTTCCCGCTTTTTTCAGCTCTGAGTTTTTCGTGCTTTATTATCCAGTTTCGCGGTTTCAGCGTTCCCGGTTTGTCGTCGGCTGCGGTGATTGCTGTAGCACGTCCACGACCATCACACGGATTATGTGAAGTTGCCAGGATTAGCGCCTTACTGCGACGATACGGCACTGGCGTAGAACTTCCATCGAAACTGACTTGAGGCGCGTACAGAGCGACGTAACTGAACTGAACTGACACGGTTCAGTTCACTTACGTCGCTTTGTACTGGCCTTTAAGGAGCAGCGGTATTATAAACCAGTACGCGGTACACTTGCCGCCCATATTAACCCTTCCCCTTTTTCTGCCGATGAGTTAGATTTTATCACTGGTGCTACTGTATCTATTGGGGCTCTGACGCAGTAAATGTACAGTATTCGCATTCGGTTGATCTGTAGCTTATTATTTTTTAATAGCCGTCAGTTTCTACATTGGTCGTGGCTACTGTTCTGTATTGTCGGCTTTTATTCGTTCAAAAGTGCATTAACACACGCACTATTACGCCTTTTCACATCGACCTTGGACTTCCATATCGAAATATTTAAGACAGTACTCGTAGTCCCATACGTATCACACCGATCTACGTGTTTCGATGGCAGCAAAACGCTTTCACTTGACGACCGGAATATGCAGCCACGGCCTGCGTTATTGCTAATTTGGCAGAAAACTGAACCAAAACGTATCGTTCTAAAGCAGTGTTTATTTGCCATTTCGTCGCGGCGCAAATTAACTGCCAGACGGCCAGCTAAATGGTGAGATGGTGGAGAGCGTCGTCTTTGAGTTTGAGTGTCGTCGGCACCGCCAGCGGTGTCATCGCTTGTATCGGCACTGACGTACGGAACTGCCGGTCACAGTCAGCGGTAGTATTGTGCGATACCGGCGATACCTCAGTAAGTATCGTGATACCAATTACCAGAATTGACGATATCGGTATCGCCAACCTCACCACGGTGTATCGCGATGCCGCGATACTGCGAAGTATCGTGAGATGACGACATGTGACGATACCGTGCAGTTTAGATCTCTCCATTGTTGACAAATTCTAGGCCCACCAAATAAAAGCTGCAGTCCTTGACCAGTTAGCACTTAACAGTAGTCATAGGCCAAATGCAAGACAAACGTGTCTCAGTCGCTAAGGTTGTCTATAGGCCTACTTTGCAGTGCATCCAGATGGACAAGAACAGTAGGGCCTAGCGGTGATTAATTATCAAACAACAACAGCTCCTGGACAGTTGTAGTTGAGTGCGCTTAATAGACGACTGAAAACGCGAGACCTGACAAGAGGGCACACCAGATAGCAGGAGTAGGAGGGTCTGACGTTTCATATGCAGTTCCAGATTTCCGGTATCGCGGTAATATTGAGTATCGCGATACCTGAAGCGATATCGTTATTGTGTCTCCAATTTCTGTGATCGCACAACACTAACTCAGCGGCGGTATATAACTGCGTGCTTCAGCCGCGGCTGACTGTGAATGACTAGCATCATTGAGCGCTGTTGAAGATGCTGCGATGCACGTCGTTGTACGTCGTCATCACTGCTCACCTGTGCATTGCTGCAATCAGGCATCACTCTCACACTACAGGTAAACACAAATGACGAATATATCCTGATATCGCGCTAACATCTGTGTCTTTTTCTTCTGGTAATCAATTCTATTTTGCGTGTATTGTATACGTTTTGCTAGGTAGAGTGATTTCATAATAAAAAGTGAAGTGTTTAGCGTAATTTTATTTTTATGCGCTATGTTTTTCATGGTGGAACAGTGAAAAAGTGGTTACAATCGGTGTACATTCACGGAAGTTATAGCAAAACAAAATCAAGGGTTCCGTATTTTTGGACCACTCTCTATACATAATTTGCTTCTGCCGACTTAACGAGGTTTAACCTTTGTTTGTTCTTTCGTGCAGGATCATGCACTTAGCAAACTGTGAACGGATTTTAAGACGATTTTTGGAAATCGCAGTCAAAATTCATCAATTTTCAGAAAAGAAAACAAATGCACAATCTGTTGCGATTTTTGCAGACGGCGGACAATAATCGTACTATACAGTTATTGTTGAGGTTTGAATTCCCGCGGCACTTCATATTATTTTACGTAAAATCATTCTATGCACAATTTGTTCGCCAAAATAACTCGCGGTCGGTGGTCCACGGTCCAGCAGTGAGCACTGTTGCTGCAAAAATGGTATCTTAAAAGACGAACGTTCTGTCGGCTGGAAAAAAGGGGACGTTTCTAAAGGCATAAGCTGGCTCAGTCCAAGCTAATCGGGTTTTGTAGCGCGACCAACTGTTGCTGAGTTGCAGCTGATTTCGTTCAAATTAATTACGTGTTTGGATGCTGTCGAATGGCTAGTTCCCGGGTGAAAGGCGAGAGAATTTCACTACTTCGTTACTTCGTTATACTGGGGAGTTGTTGTACAACTTGTTTTGAGTTTCCTCTAAATCCACAGCTAATCAAAGTAGAATTAGACTTTGGGTTAAAAGGGCGTTGCCAAATCAGCAGGGCGACGGTCGGCACGTCGTTTCGATGGGCCTATGCGTCGACGATCAGCAGTCAAGGTTCATGATTCCGTGCCCTCTATTAGCAACGCTTCCTCGGCCAACCGTTAGGCTACGTCCGTTTTCCTCTTTCTCCCAATCCGTTATCGTTTCTCGTCATCTGTTCACTATCTCGTCTATGCCGCAACTAAATATTTCGCATAACCACACGCAAATTATAAAAGTTACCGCGGGATTCATGGAATATTGCATCGTATGCTGTTCGTTCGTCTATATGGTGGCAGTATAGGTTGCGTTAGGGGGCCTATACCGTACTCAGAAAGTCATTACACCTTGGAGTTTCAACTTTTAATTTTAGTATTTTGCCACGGAATAAATACTAGTAGTGGTGACCAGCATAAGAAGAAGGCTTGCAAACATAAACACACGCATCGCGCGGTTGTGTTCGCTCCGACGGTAGGGCGTTTTTACAATTATTGCTGCTAACTTCGGATTAACGTACAACAACAGCTCAACTTTAGCGAAAGTGTATGTGTATATCTGGTGTGGAATCGGTGAGTGTTAAACGAACTTCAGCACTCCAGACGTTTGGTTTTAGCACACTTACTCCACCGTTGACGACCAACATTAGTGTAGGAGCGAACACTATCGCTCGAGTTTGCGAGCCTTCGCTGTTTTCGTTTGAGCGCACCCGTAGAGTCTCATCAATCTTTTATGCCACTGTAAACATAGTGCTATTGATAAACAATACTAATGCAAAGGTGGAATAAAAAAGCGTAATTTATTTGGAAACAACGCTGGACGACATACCGAAGAAGGATATCGTAATCATTGCAGGTGACTGGAATGCAAAGGTTGGAAGAGACAACAATGGATGGGAGAGAGTCATGGGTAACTTTGGATATGGAGAC
>Ga0209367_1004124_pt1 | contig 19987 bp, 13 predicted proteins | sample WorMetLIZISLAND2_FD_187412 | JGI IMG/M metagenome (GOLD analysis project Ga0209367, IMG submission 187412) | Marine gutless worms symbiont microbial communities from Max Planck institute for Marine Microbiology, Germany - Olavius geniculatus... ...
AAGGGTGTCCCTCTCCCCACATGCGGAGAAATTTTTTTTAGATCTTAAGGTCAAAATGGCGTATTAATGGCGTATTTCCGTGGACTCTGTGCTAAATTTCGTTTTTACGCGCGAAAGCAGCTATTGCTTTAAGCGCGTCTTAGCCATCGCAATTCTGTCTGTCCGTCTGTCCGTCCGTCCGTTTGTCCGTCTGTCACACGGGTGGATCAGTCAAAAAAGGTGCAAGCTGGGATCACCAAATCTTCACCGTCGGCTGCCTGGAAGACTTTAGTTTCAAAAACCGTAAAGCTTTTCCATAAATGCAAAGGAGGTCATCCTGAAAGAGAGCGTTAAATAAGAGGGGGTGGACAAAATTTGCGATTTCTGGCTAATAAGTTGCTGCATCTCAGTAATGGTGCGAGATAGGGACTATTAATCAATAATAGGAAGTTGTACACTGGCTCTCGATTGGCGCCGAATTCAATGACCTTGAATGACCTTGAACGCCAAAATAAGGGGTTTTGTGGAATTTTTTGTCGATTTTTGGCTGCGACACAAGTCTATATCATTCACAAGGTGGCGCCACGGAACTATCGTTATGCCATCGAGATAGAGAATTTGGTATTTGTATATTAACTTAGCGTGAACACCCCAATTTTCAGCTAAACTACTGAACAGGAACTGTTATAGGCTTTCGCGCGTCTCGTGAGCATTAGCTCAAATTTCTTGTTTCTATAACCATAACAGTATAGAAATACAGCAGTAATTTACAAAGGCTGCCATGAAGATTGACTTGCATGCGATAAAAAGCGTTATTCAAAGGCGTCTATCCTCTTAAGTCATGAGCTCCCTCAGCGGGGTCTGGGGCCCGGCAAAAAAACGAATTCGGTGCATTCTAAGCGTCACAAAACCCTTCTGGTTGCAAGATATCGTAAATATTATGAAAAATGCAAAATAATAATAATATTTAACTCCCCCTAATTTTCCAAAAAACCTTTCCTGGTTTTTCTTGTAGCGTTTGCTTCAATTAGGTTTATGTAGGCATAATTATATAGCCAGAAATTGGAGTCACAAAAGGCGAACTAGCTCCCAAGGGCCAAAAATTGAGGCCGAAAGCCGAAAACAAAGGTGGACTTCTTGGACAGAAGCCTGTCGCCGTGGCGCAGCCTCGGAAGCAAACGGTTTTTTGGGCATGAAAACCCCCTGAAAATGCATAGGGCCTACATTGAGTATAAATTTTATTAGTTTTACTGCAGAAATGCACTGCATATGCTAGGCAAAAAAGGCGACTTTGGCATCTTGGGGGAGGGGGCATGGCCCCTTTGCCCCCCCCCCCTAAATCCGCCTACGCGGCATGGTAATAAGATGGGACTGTCCAATTTTTCTGCAGCTATTTTTTTGGTTTGTATCTTTAAGCCGCGGCTAGCCGACATCAGCCACCATAAGCCATCAGTAGTTCTAAGATACTGCTTGAAGGTCTACTGTAAAACTTACTATTGCAAACCTACTACAGTATATGCTTAGACCAACTCAGCCTCCTACCCACAGCGAAATGGAAAATGAGTAGTAGATTAGAGGATACTGGATGAACGCCTAGTGCGGCTGAATGGGCCCCATTTGCGGCGGTGGTATATAAAATGATTCGGACAATGGTGCCAATGGATATAATAGCCGCATAGTGCGTTATGGTAGTAAGTAACAGAAATTACACAATGCCAATATTAATCAGACACCGCAATTTATTTTACCAGACAAAAAGTAAACATTACGCTCAAATAACGAACCTCGATGACCGTTTAATCAAGCCAAGCCCTAATTGTATTCTTTTAACATTGGAAACTTGCAGCTGATTTGGTCTTGACTGTGGTCTTGACTTTGGACTTAACTTAGCAAAATTTGACCTCACCCAATGTCATGTGACCTCAAAAAGGACAAGGTCGCGAGTCACGACCGTAAATAATGGCCCAATACGTCTGTAAATTATTGATGCAGTGGCTTCTATTCCTATAGCTGGTGAGCGCAGCTTGCGCCATTGCAGTGAAATATAGTGGGGAAGTTTTGTTTAAGGTGTAGATCAAAACTTTCCCGCTATTTTTATTAGGCAATCTACACCCTTAACGAAACGTTTCCCCTATTTTCATCTACAACTTGAACAAAACTTCCTCTCTAGAGAGGGTAAAGAGTCTAAAAGGGAAATTTGAGTCCAAAAGTGGAGTGAAGTTGCGATTAAATGTGGGAAAAATTGCACCTTATTTCGATTCTAAATGTAGGGGATAGACACCACTGAATTGATCACCTGTAGGAAAACAGTATTGTAATAATAAAACAGCAAATATAAATGTACAAAACATCAGTTAATACACTTGTCAACAGCAACATATAAGGACTTGCACCTCGAAAACAACAACGAGAAATTTGAGCTAATGCTCACGAGACGCGCGAAAGCCTATAGCAGTTCAGTATATTAACTGAAAATTAAAATGTTCACGTTAAGTGAATATACAAATATCAAATTCTCTATCTGGATCGCATAAAAATAGCCCCGTGCAGCCGACGGTGAAAATTTGGTAATCCTAGCTTGCACCGCTTTGACTGATCCACCCGTGTGACGGACGGACGGACGGACGGATAGACAGACGGACGGACAGAATTGCGATGGCTAAGACGCGATGAAAGCAGTAGCTGCTTTCGCGCGTAAACTCAATCAATGCAATCAATCAGCATTAGTTAGTGCTGGGCGTTGTAAACCGATTCCAGAGGTGACAGCACCATCGAACAAAATATCACAAATTACGCTGTAAGATAGGCCTATGCAAGCCGTTTCATCAAATACTGTGCATCAAAAATGTACTAAATAAAAATTACTGCGCTCACAATACAACGAAATCGTACAATGAAAATTTCTGTCGCTGTTTGAGTTAGATTTGCAAGAATTTGGGATAAAATAAAGCACCTTTATTACAGTCATGCCGAAGTGCACATAAGGATAGTTCCGTGGCTCCACCTTGTGAATGATATAGACTTCTGTCGCAACCCAAAATCGCCAAAAATCTACAAAATCCTCTATTTTGGCGTTCAAGGTCATCCATTCAAGGTCATTAAATTCGGTAGCAATCGAGAACCAGTGTACGATTTCCTATTAGTGATTAATAGTAACTTAGGCTTTATCCCGCACCGTTACTGAGATACAGCGAGTTATTGGCCAAAAATCGCAAATTTTGCCCACCCCTTCTCATTTAGGGCCTTCGTTCGGAGTGACTCCCTTCAAATTTATGGAAAAGCTTTACGGTTCCTGAAACTAGAGTCTTCCAGGCAGCCGATGGTGAAGATTTGGTGATTCTAGCTTGCACCGTTTTTGACTGATCCACCCGTGTGACAAACAGACGGACGGCCAGACGGACGGACAGAATTGCGATGGCTAAGACGCGATAAAAGCAGTAGCTGCTCTCGCGCGTAAAAATTACAAAAGGTGATATTATTCAGCAGCACACTGACACACAGTCACTGCAGTGTGATGCAGGCAATATCATCTTTTGTAATTTTTGCTGTTTTCGATGTGCAAGTCCTTAACTGATGTTTTGTACATTTATGACACACAAAAGTCTTCTTAGCCTACGTAATTCTGAAGTCATACCTGTTCTTTGGAACGACCACTAGCGCAGTTTCAGTGCACGGTAAAGCAACAGCAAAGAAATACATCAGAATGAACATTGCTTAGGCTAAGCTTAGACTATTTCATGCAGCCGCCAGACTTCAGACTTGTGTGACATACGACTTGAACGAAACTGCACAAACAACAATACTATAACACGATATTCAGACCTCAAACGCCATGCATAGACAAGCTACAGAGTAGGCCCTTAGGCCTACAAACAGAGAAGACAGCCTATAGAGTGACGTCGTAGGTCTAATACACCGTGTCCGAAAAAAAAGAGTCTACTGTATTTTCGACATATCTTCGATTTTTGGCATGATTTGTCCGTAATATCCACTTTATTAAATAAACTGTTAAGATATTTTGTGTTTATATTGGCGAGTAGCCTAACTACACAAAGCTGACGTAATTTTCACGTCGTGTAAAAGCCGTTTTATTACGTGCGACAGCAGGTACTGCTACAGCGCGTCTACTCTTAGCCATCGCAATTCTGGCCGTCTGTCTGTCCGTTAAGTTTAACGGTGTCTTTGTCTTATACCATCTATAGGTCTACTATACTGCTGTCCCTAGGCCTATTTGTGAGCCTATAACTACATTTGCAGTCAAGCAAACAGCCGTGCTACATGTACCTTAGGCCTAACTGTACGACGCAATCTATAGCGACCTTCCGTCTACGCATACACACTTATCAGGCCTTATAAGTCTATCAGTTGATCTTAGCTCACGAAACATATAGGCCTACTTTAGGCTATACGTAGCCTACCAGCAATGTCGACACTGTTGGGGTCTTGAGAGCTACACTGCTCGCAAAAATATAGCCTAGCTTACATGCAAGCGATTTAGGCCTACCTGAACCGTGACAATACGATTAGGCCTACGGCATTCATAAGACATTTCTGTCCAACGGGATTTCCTCCAAATTATTCTGTGAAAACGAAAGCGAAAGTGTCACAGAGACAAGGATGCCGAAAGAGCATCGAAACCGTGTGTATACGTTAAGCGGAATCGCTGTGGCATTCCGCCTGTTTCTACATTTTTTGTCCAGGTTAACAGTATAATAAAAATGACGAGACGTTTTTCGTGAATGTTTGTACAACCTATTTTTCAAAATGTACTTTTGCGATGATGACGATAAGCTACGCTACGAAAACGAAGTGCAATTAGTCTATTCACCGTTTAGGGCTACGCCAAACAATGCAGCAGTAAAAACAGTAAGCCCAGGTCTAGGCCTAATTACAATATTTTACGTAGGCATTAAGCCTATAATCATACATTGTTATTAAATGAAAGTAAAAACAATGCTTGACATAAGGAGACGCAGTAATATGCACTAACGTACATGTGAAAATGAAAGAAAAGACAGGAAACACACGCGACCCCTCCCCCAGCCGATGTCGAATCATTAACCTACATCTTTCTCTCCTCCCGTTCCCGTAGCCCACCCTATGCTTTTCGCCAAAATGAAACCGAAAGAATATTTTCACCTTTGTCGAAAAGTCAACAAGCTATAAAGAGCTGCACAATGAGTAAGCCTAGGCCTAACTTGAAGTCACGAGTCTGGTGTAATTGCTATAATTTATGTAAAAGAAACTGTTCAGTTTATATACAGTGTAAGGGTGACATCGTGGTTGTAGATATAAAACAGCACAAATCACAATTTAAAAATCCAAACTTTACCATTTTACAGTCAGCAAAGTTCTTCTGACATTGATAGCCCCATCTAAGGTTACCCAAATGATTTTTGCTGTTTTAAAGGATTGATATCATCACATTGTCCTTACACACAGTTGTAAACTGGTAAGTTTTTTTTACATACAGTATAAAGACAAACATCACACTGAGAAGCCTAGGCTGGGGCAGCGCCGTCGTGCGTTATGAAACAAAGCAGGACAAGTAGTTGCATTTTCCCGACAGACAGGTGCAAATTTCTGTCAGAATTCCTATATAGATGCACATTTCCGAGAGAAAGAGAAAAAATTGCAAGTGCACACACTTTCTATGTTGTCCCATAATATCCCCGAAATGGGGTTTATATTTCAGGCTTAATGATGCACGTTTAGCTGAATGCGGTGACTATTTGACCGGCAGCCGGTCAAATAGCCTGCAGGCTATTTGACCGATCAAAATAAAAAAAATGCAGTTGACCCCTGGTGAATGACATTAAATACAGTATACGCTCTAATAACTGGAATTAGCATGGATATTATGGTGTAGTGTTTAGGGTTTAGAACTAGGGTTAAAGTTTGGGTTTGGGTTAAGGTTACCGTTTTTAAATTATTTATGTGGCAATAATGAAAACCAAAAATTAGCGTTTAATATTAATAGTAAATTTGAGATTCCTACAGGCAAGCAAAAAACTTGTCGACTGCACCATGATAGCCAGACTTACTAGGCTTGACGTGCTAGTTGGCTGACTGGCGGATCCGTGTTAAGCCTACCGTACTTGCTACGGTTGAGATCGTCAGTTGCTCAGCTGCCGTCGTCCTTGCGGCTATACGACGAGCATACCGTCGCAGAGACACGGTCTTAGCCGGTACCTATGAGTACCATTGCTTGTACGTACTAGAGAAGGCAGTTCAAGGCGGTGACTGGTCAAATATCCGGTCCTCACAGGACCGGATATTGGACCGGTTATGACCGGTCAACCAGTCATGACTGGGCGTTTTTGACCGGTGACAAAATATGACCGGTCATATAGCCTATAGGATTTAATGACCGACTGCCGGTCAAACATCCTGTGCTGTAGCTGAAATTTTTTCCAACAAGCAGCATATTTTCCTGACAGCCCAAAATTTGCGTAAAAAGAGGGAAATTTTCCCTCTTTTCCATGCACGACGCCACTGGACCTCAGGCACTCGGTGAGACAGCCACGAGACTGACCCATAGTTTGACTCACTTTACTTCAAGTCAAATAATTCGTTGGTTTTACTTTTGGTTTTCTTTTGTCAAATATCGCGACGCTTCCCCAGATCCTCTCAGCATTAATCGTCGACGACAAGAATGTAAGTGTGTCCGGCTATTCTGTGGTCGATAGACGCGTACTGTGCTTCCTCGTGATTACGTCGTGATCGGCGTGACGTCATAACCGGACCGGAAATAGATTCGTTGGCGCGTCTTCTTGTTGACCTGACCTCAACGTACCCTGGCTGCTGCTGTTCGTCGTTGGTGACGTCATCGTCGTTGCTATGGCGACCGTTGTCAACATCAGCATCAGCGGCAGCGGCAAGGTTGTCAGCAGACTGTCTGGCTGCTTCCTGCCGCAAAGCAGAACAAGGACCAACGTAATCCGACAAAGTCCACCAAACTCCTCGTTTGTGTTCGCCAATTGGCACGGCTGCAATTTGCAATGGTTTGACCCCGCAAATCTTTCCGTTAACTGGGGGGTCACGGGTTCTCCATTTAACGCAGTGTGTTGTTGGACCCCGCATGTGTACCTTACCTGCCAAGTGGCATGATCTAAATCTTTGAAGAGTTTAAACGAAAACATAAATGCAACAGACGACAAACAGAAAGAACACGCTGCGGAGAGATGTGTAGGAATAGGCGATCGCTCGTGCTGCAAAAAATCATCAATATATGTACTACAGTATATAATAATTATACTAAAGTAGGGTCTATATCATTAAGACGTTTTCGGGAAAGGCTAAATACTTTTGTCCGAAAACTTTCTGCACCATCAGCATACTCGATCTGTAGAAAATTTGCAATTTCGATTGTTGATCATCACTGATAGGCCTATGGCTAGTAAAAAATTTTGGTTACTATAGGTTACGAATGTAAAAGTTAGGGGAGGGGCTTGTTATGCTTTTTACGCGTGAGAGCTATGGTAAGTCTGTCTTGGTGTCTTGGTGTCTGTCTTGTTGTCTGACACAACCCGGTACCGATCGGAGCCCAGGTGAGACAAAGACTTCTGGTTTTTATCATATGATAGCTTAGAGTCTCTAGTATTTTGTGACAAAATTTCATGCTACTGGGTGAAGGGGGTCCTCACGAATAAGGGGGAGAAATAGGGGCACTTCCCTTAAAAAGCGTTATTTCACCGCTATTGGCTCTTCTAACGTGAAAATGGTTGCAGATAGGCACAGACATGCTGCTTATCATAACAAGCACTGGCAACGAGCTTCTTAGAAATGTCAACATCGATGACCTTGAATGACCCTGAACCCCCGAAATAGGGGATTTTAGAAAATTTTTCGCGATTTCGGGCTGCGACACGCACTTCAAGAGTGAATTGCGCCAAAATGGCTGGAGGTAGACCAAGACAACCTGCGTACGAAATTTCCAGCATTGAATGTAGATTTTAGCAATTTAAGTCCGGACCCGCTACGTTCAAGGAGGCCTGCGCACGCGAGTGTCAAATAGGTGTTTTCCTCTTAAAAAGTGGTTATTTATCTGCTGCTGGCTTGTCTAACGTGAAAATGGTTGCATATAGGCACAGACATGCTGCTTAACATAACAAGCACCGGCGACGGGCTTCTTAAGATTGTCAACATTGATGACCTTGATTCACCTTGAAACTTAAAAATAAGGGATTTTTGTGATTTTGTGGCTGCTAAAGAGTGAATTGCGACGAAATGGATGGAGATAGGCCTAGGCCAAGATTACCTGCGAACAGGAACTGCTGAAGGCTCTCGCGCGTCTCATAAGCATTAGCTCAAATTTCTTGTTAGTGATCACACTGTACAAGCAGTAGCTAGAGGTATAGATTTCCTTTTGTATTTCAATGCAATTATACTGACACGCATTATTGTCGTTGTCGCACAATAACCACGGTGAACGTGCTTCGTTATACCCCTACATACATGCGCTATCAACAACTGCCAGAAAATTAGCCTAACACAAAGCACTAATATTACGTACACGTGTAGTTTGCTAATCGACTGCCTACTATCAACTGAACAAAAAATGTAGACGCCGAGTGCCGACATGATATGCGGAGATCCGTTAAACTGCCAGCCAGACATCCGACTCGTTGACTGTACGAGTAAATAAGAAGCCGCGGCTATAACTTTTGATGTAAGTCTATACTCTATACTGACAAAACGAAAACGGTCACATCGATTATCAGAGTCCAGTGAGAGTGGATTAAGAGTGGAGTAAAATATGCGACTTCATTCTATGCTGGGCGTAATGCCGCCTATTATGCACGAACATACGTCTGTCTCTTTGGGTTGGTGGCGTAGTGTAGCGGTAATGCGTTGTGTCCGATCAACGAAGTTGTTCTACGCCGGTCCGGGTTAGTACTTGGATGGGTGACTGTCTGCGGTGTGTAACCAGTCGTCTAGGTCAACTCAGCTTTCCATCCTTTCGGGGTAGGTAAACGGAGTACCGGTTTATCTAGTTGGGACTAAAGCGGGACGCGTTCACCTGAATGTGTCGGATGGCAGGTAACATTGTTCCATACGGCGGGTGACGCCCCGTAGCTTTGAGATAGGTTTCCTATGAACAGCTAGGCTATAGCATTTAACTATTTCAACCACATAATGAGACGTAACAAGGCAAAAGCTTTTATTCCACTTGCCTCATAATCATCATCATCGTCATCATCATTATCGTCATTAGCGTTATGTTCATTCTCCACCTGTCGACGCCGAGCTGCAGCGTTCTCCGCCTCTGCAGTGGTTTCAACATTTTACACATCTCTGCAACGCGATTTATCACCGTGTAGGACGGTAGTGCCTAACACTGTTGTAAGGGCGACTATCAAAGTCAATGGGAAACCTCAGCTTTTGGGCACCCGTAGTTCCCAAACCCCCGAATTAATCGACATAAAATTTGACTCAAATGATTATGTCGGCGGTGTGACCCTACGTGCAAAAATGGCACAAATCGGTCCAGCAGGGCCGGCGGGGGCAAAGGGTGAAATATAATGTTGAATTGGGTTATTTTTTCTTTTCTTTTTCTTTTTTACGTTTCTTGCCAAGCTCTGGAGAACACATTTTTTCGAGCATCGCCGTATTTATTGCACTGGATGACGTGTTTCGGTCCCACCTTGGTCAGCCACCTTGTCGTGGTGGTGGGGCTTTGCACCGATGACCCAAAAGATTTCTAAAATCTGGAGGCGAGGAGCTGACTAAGCGCTGACCAAAACGTGAGAGCAGATTGCTGCACGTTATCAGTGCTTTTGTGCTGGTTTCGGCTTCACAGCCGATTACGGCTTCACAACCGTCTATTTACGGCTTTACAGCCGTCTGTTTACGGCTTCATAGCCGTCTACGGCTTTATAGCCGCTACCTGTAACCTTGTGGTTACATTCGGGGATGCGCATTGGACCGAGCTGATACGGCTTCAGCGCTGGGCAGGTGTAAGAGCCTGCCCACCCCGGAGGTAAGGTGAGGTAAGGTAAGCGACGTGTTTCGGTGGGGATTGATTTCCTAGGGTGGTTTCTACATTCACCTTTAATATTTTTCCCTTCTAAACCCCCCAAAACCGCAAAGTTTAGGCCAATTTTCGGAGTTACAAAAATTACGACTGAAAATGCTTAACAATGGAGATGCTCATCTACAAACTACCCTTAATCGTCGTCGTAGTCCCACAAAAGTTGCATAGTGAATAGGCAATATGGCCTCGGGAATTCCAAATATGCGGTCATTTTGGACCCCCAGCATACAGGTCACGTAACACGGAGCATGCGCAGTGAACATTTAGCCTTTAACATGGGCAAATGCAAGTTTGAGGCGATATATCTCCGAAACTGTGCAAGATAGACGCATATGCGGAGTCGAATGGTCACGTGACCGATGACGTCACGTGACCCCAAAAAGGTCAAGATCGTGACCCCATTATCTTTGAGGCGCCATATCTCCATAACGATGCAAGATAGATGCATGGTCACAATGGACCACCCACAGGAAGTCGCCCACCGCGAGTCGAATGGTCACGTAATTGGGTTCGGTCACATTATTTCTTCGAACTCATGGTTAAATTTGCTAATAAAACAACAAATATTAAATATAAAAAACTTACCAGTTTATGCTACTGTGTAAGGTTGACCAAGTCACACATTCGTTGCGCTCACTCTGACGGATATAAAAATGGGTTCACAGACTGGTTGTTCAAAAGGCAGCAGCTGCGCGAGACCGGTTACGCTCTCTAACGTAGCCTATGCGAATGAAAGAATGAAAATTGTCGTGTCGAATGTCATTTGTTTGGATCGGTAAGATTAGATTTTGTTCGCAGTGGGCCTTCATACGCGTTCCCTTTGCGTTAGCTGAGCTTTTTTGTTTACAACTGTGAATGTCCGAACGTTACAAGTCTGTTCTGACATACCGCGTGTGGCAGCGGCGACATCATAGACAAGATCAGGCGGCCGACGACGACGACGACTTGAGTTTCTGCGTCGACTGCAGTCACCTGTTTGAATACACGACACGTAGGCCTAACACTGCGCATACACGTAGCAAGTTGCCCATCTCATGGGCGTTTTGCAGCCGTGACTGACAGTGTGATCTGTTAAAAACGGCTAAAATTTAACGCAGTTCTTGGATGGCTTGTTTTGAATCGCCGTGTCTAATCAGTGGTTTCTATCCTTTCTCTCACCGTCCCCCCAAAAAAGTCTGGACTCGAAATCGGGCTCAAGTTCTCCATCTCCTTTTGGGCTTTTTTCCTCTCTAAAAAAAAGTTTTGTTAAGGGTATAGATCTGAATTAAGGTTGTAAATCTGATTAAGATCTACACCATTAACAAAACTCCCCCCTTATTTTTTAATAGGCACAAGCTGCGCCCACATGTATAGGGACAGAAGCCCGTGTGTGTAATATATTCACCGCGTATACTAGGTACTACGAAGCCCCACTAACTAAATTACCGGACACATTATGTCCTGTACATGTGCGATCGATTATCTGCAATTACTAGGCGTACTGCCATTATAGCTCTCTAACATTCGATTGTGTGTTTTTCCGGGTATAAGTCAGTGACGTTGTGACAAGAGGAAAGGCAGAGGCACTTGCCCGCTCCCCTTAAATATTTGGCTGTCGGAAAAGTTATGAATATTTTATTCTTCTTGTCGAAACATTGTCGTCCAAAAATGCAAAATCTGGAGCCAAAAACCCTCATTTCAAGGATATTTTGAGGCAAAATCAAACTCTTGAGCATTTATATATTTTCTGTCGAACAATTGCAACTTTCGGCCCCGTCTGTGCATATTTTTTAACCCACGGCGCTGCTGACTACACCACTGCTTTTAATATTCCCGTATACAACGTCTTATAAAACGGCACAATAATAAGCACCTGAAAGTCTTGAGTGAACGCTGATAATGAGAAGAAGTAGTAGAATGAACAGCAACATGAGTATCACGGCTGCAGACACGTAGATGATGATGCTGATTACTTCTACACTGTGGGCGCTCGTCGCTGCTGTCTTAGGTGCTACAAACAAAGCAAAAGTTTTAGCCAACCGTACGTGTCAAGATCAGGCTATTCTGCTATACGCTCTGTTTTCCGGCCGTCTGTCGTCTGGGACGAAATGTACTGTGGCTAAACGGTACGTCGTATAGAGGTCGGCGATGGTAACGTTGGATATAGGTCGTTGGTAAGTTTCTTTATAAGCTGTCAGTGGTAGCCTAGCCATGTCGCTACTACTACTACTACTACTACTACTAAAAGGTAAATTTCAACACTTGCTATAGCGCTTCTTACATGAAACACCTAAGCGAATAATTGGACCCGCGGTTTGCAGCTGGCAGACAAACCAACGCCCCAATTAGCCTTCACCCCGTAGCCCGTAAGCTACTACTCATTTTCCCATCCCACGGAGGGCAGCAGGCTGAGTTGGCCTGCAGCAACTACATCAACTACTACAGCTCTTACAAGCGAAGCTGATCTGCGGTGATGTCCAGGTGTATTGATAGCGTGGTTGATTGACAGCAGTCTCAGCCGAGTGGTTCTCAGTAGTAGTATCGCGATAAAACGTGGTATTAGCTCGGTAGTAGTCGCCAGGTGTCATTGCGACGTCTATCCAGCTCATCAATACTTTCCACTCTGATGACTCGCTCGTCTCTGACTCGGCCTATGCAGACACCTGATCAGTGTAGTCATAGTAGTAGTATAAGTACACAGTGTTGTAGTATCAGTCACAATGATAAATTTTCTTTGTATATATACTTCTGCTAACAGAAGTACCAGACAATCAAACAGATAAAGAAGCAAACAAAGCGTATGCCTATATTGGAAGTGATCAAAAAATCTCCGTGCCGAGAATAGTACTCGTTAAAATTGATGCACATATTTTCACAAAATTTTGGATCCGGTTTCAAAAACTATGAAATCTGTCACGTGGCAAGCTCTACGTAATTTTTTATTCCATTCTGAAAACACCTTCTTGAATAATCCAGCATGAAAAAAGGCAAAAGAACAGATAAGCAAAGAATAAAATTAAAAAGGACAGACAGGCCCGATTACACGATCTTTGCCGAACTTCGTCAAAAGTAGGCCTATGCCAAACCGAAGTTTCCTGCTACTACTGCCTGTGCTGTTGCTCCAACTATTAGGCTTATTACTACTACTACTACTACTACTACTACTACTACTACTACCAGGCGTACCTGTATCTGGCTGGTGAAATTCTGCCTATGCCAGGTGACACGTGTTACCAGTTGACCACGGTAACGGACTGTGCATGACAACCGGTAGATCATATTCTCACGAACTGTGTCTGTTGAACTCAGGTTTGTTGTGCATTCCGGGTCACTTTCTACACACAACGGCGTTTAAGGTGAAATGTTTTCTATAGTACTTTATGGGAAATCCATCGAAATGCTACGGAGTGTCGCCTGCCATGTGGGATCACACAGAATCCCCCGACACCGGTAAACCAGACAGACTAATTCTCGATTTACCTACGCCGGAGAGATGGAACGTTAAGTGACCTTGGTGTTCTCGATTTACCTACGCCGGAGAGATGGAACGTTAAGTGCAAGAAGCGCTATAGCAAGTGTTAAACTTTACCTTTTAGTAGTAGTAGTAGTAGTAGTAGTAGTATACCATACTTGTCCCCAGAAGGTCACCCATCCAAGTAGCAACCGATTGGTAGCGACCCGATCGGGAGTTGAATCTGTGACTTCTTAATCGTAAGTGCGACACCTTACCATTATGTTACCAAGTGTCCGTTACACCACGGTTTGCAATGGTAAGTCTATGTAAGCGTACTGATGAATTTATACACTAACACTCCAGACAGTGGTTAAGCAACTGACACACTTAGTCCACTGTCGCCAGCGGTCGGTAGTGTAAGCTAAGCGAACACTAATGTTCGCTTAGTCACGCTGGAGTTCTTCCGTGTATAGTCGTCAATATCAAAGGCGGCGCCATGATTTTAAAAATAAGGGGGTGGGGTGAAACGGGAGATTTTCAGAAATGTGCACGAGACCTTCTGAGCCGAGACCGAGTCGAGACCCGAGACCCATGTCTCCGAGACCGAGACGAGACCGAGAGTTTAAAATTTTGTCCGAGGCGAGACGGAAAAGAAACGTTTAAAATCCGAGACGAGATCGAGACGAGACGTTGCAGCTTCCAAGACGCTGGCCGAGACCTTGAAGTTTCCGAGACTCTCGAGAGTCTCGGGAGCTTTAACGTCTTGCCGAGACATTTTCTGCGACGTATGGTGAAACATATTGACAATGAAAAGTAAATTATACGGATTAATTAACTCGCACCATGGTAAGCGCTTTCTATTTGTGATATTGTGGATTTTTGCATTTATTTTGACAATTGTCACTGAATATATAACGGCTTTCAGCATAAAGAATTGCAACTGCAGTGCTGCAGACATGAGCCATTATGTTTATCGCAATTTGCAAGCAACTGAAATTAGTAAACTACAGCTGATTCTAGCCTCATACGTCGTCTACATTTGGCTGATAGTATTCATTCTGACATCATACACTCTTTATCTTCATTGCGACTAGGTCCTTTTGTGACGAAAAAAACTGACATGAAATAATTCTGCTTTATGATAAATAAGTAAATGAAAGAGTAAAAACACTGTAAACGAATATGTCTAAGCCACAAATGTCATGCTGGTTAGTATCGCTCTAACTGCAGCTACAGTATGCAGTATGCACCGCGCGCGCCTGCACAAAACGTCTCGACGAGACGCAATTGCCCGAGACACGAGACGAGACTTACTGGGCCGAGACCGAGACATATTGCTCCGAAACCGATACGAGACCCGAGACGCATCGGTTTGAGACCGAGACGAGACCGAGACGAAACGTTAGTACGTCTTGAGACCGTCTCGAGATCGAGACGTCTCGACCGAGACCACATCACTGGAATTTTTTAGCTGCAATATAGGCTAACTCTTAACAGTGTCGTCTTTGGTTAAAGCAAGCTGGGAACAAAAAAATACAAACAAAAATTTGACCAATACCAACAGCTGCAATTTTCGGACAGAGGAGATTATGCGTGCTCAAAAATTTAAATTTGCCCCTAAATGTTTCCAAAATGGGAAATCTTTAGCCCCAATAGTTGCGTTCTAGACAAATATCTGTACTCTCTTGTACTAGCCACTATCAAAAAGTGGGGAGGATTTGTACCACCCACTTCCTATGGTGGCGCCGCCCATGATAAAAACGTACGTTGCTATGCGGACGGCCGCACGCTATGTCGGCAAGAGGCTGACATAATTATGCGAAAGCATAAAGAAGTTAAACATGCCCAGAATGGTAAGCTGTGCGCTGGCTTGCAGGTTCGTCCCCGGCTCCATGCAAATGTAAAGCCCAGCGTGATAGAATGCATCCAGATGTCTCAGGGTTATGTTAGACTCGCCAGCTTCCGTATGATCTGTTACAACCGGATAGTTCCCTCTCCCAGTCCCACCGAAACCGTCGTGTATTACATTTGTGATGCTTTCAAAACACCAAATTAAAGGTGTGAAAAACTTGTCGGTTTTGCAGCTGAGTACGACTGGAGTTTCTTGATGCAACGTTGCAACTGTGTTGCACGGCGTTGCAATCAGTTTCGCCAGACAACCTGCAACATAGTCGTAATTATTTTAAACGTTTTTGCACAACGTCACTCAGCATAAAGTTTGTAATGAACGGCACCTATACGAGCAATAAAGTTAAAAAGAAATCGAATGCCAATGCCCATGGCAAATTTGCAGCCAACGTTTTTTTTGTTTTAGCTCTGTATTGCCCACTATGAAAAGATCAGTAGGTTACACAGAAACGCGATTAGAGAAAATATGGCAAACGACTCAAAATACTTAGTAGAATGAAGCCTCTAGATGTCAGATTTTAATGGCCAAATGCACCCAAATTAATTTTCTTTTCACTAGGGCTCCACTCAAGATTACGCTGGCGGAGCTTATAGCGCTCCTCCAAACCCCCTAACTGTATTATTTTAAGAGACCCTAACTCTAAAAGTCGAAAAAGAGGAAAATAAAAAAAGAATAAGATAGAAAAATATGGAAGAACAAAGCATCTACAGATGTAAAAAACGTTCCAAAAACATTAACAAACGTTCAAAGAACGTGGGATCTTGAATAAAAAAAACTTTGAATAAAAACGTTGGTCATAACTTTTCAACCTTTTGCCTAATGTCCAATGCCTTATTATGTTGTAGGTGCACTATACCAGGAACTAAATAATCTAGACAGCAGTGCCGGATAAAGGCCAAATTGGGCCGAATGCTGCTGCCCAAAAATAGCCTATTTTCAGTGGCGGATTCGAGGGGGCAGGGTGGGGACGGCAGCCTCTAAATCCGCCATCGAAAATAAGATGACTATTGACTGTACACATTTTATAACCAAATAAAAATTTGGCACAAAATGTATTATTTCTGCCCCCTTCCCAGATCCCACCTTTACCCTTCCGCCCCCATTCTAAAAGTCTGGATCCGCCACTGACTGATTTAAGCTTTTAAGATTCAGAGCGCCAACGCAATACTCTAGCCCAGCAGGCTCTGCAAGTCATGTCAAATATAACACATGTTGACCAGACAAGACCCGTGCATGTTTGTTTACGTCATTAAGAGCAACAGTTACTGACGAATAGTGTTTAATTGCAGATTTGGGGGCCTTAGAAATAATTATGTCAATGCTCACTCACTCACTGGACCGTTTGACCGGCGACGCGTCGTTGCGCCCTCCAGATATCAATATCACAGGCCATGTTTCAGCCAGCATCTGCAACGAGCCCGACGTCGATTTAAAGCTGCACGCCGGATCTACATATGTCGAGAACTACCTCGCGGACGCTTCCAGTCCGGCTTGTCATCGATTCGGTCAGATGCACGAGTGTTGATTGCCAGGCAAAGTGCTGTATACGCAAAAACCGATTCTTGCAGAGAATGTCGCGAATTCTGCAGCAAATATTTCTGAATGTTTTGTGATTGTCGCAAATGTGAATCATCACACATGGATGACAAGACATGGCCTATTGCTGTTTTGCGAGCCTTAGCAGGCGCGAATTCTTCAATCATGTCGGTTAAGTCAAGGCTGCGCATGCTCCATGCTCATCAGCGTCAGCATGCTGAGCCTTTCTTGGCCCATCGAAGATCGCAGATCCCCTTCGACTCTGCTCAACTTTGAAAAGCTACGCTCGCCGGATGCATTAGACAACGTCATGCACAGATCTATTTGCAAAACAATTTCAACGTTTGGAAACATGTGAGGCAGGTTCAGTGATGTCAGAAGCTTATACATCGTCATCTCTGTAGACTCGTTCACAGTCACAGGATTTTCGGTGCGTACAAATGCAGCAAACTGCATCAGCTCAGCCGGCAATGTGTCTTCCAAGTCAGCCGGATACGAAGAAACGAGATTTCTAGCTTTCTCCTCGATCTCAATACTCGACTCGCAAAAGCAGCAGCAGTCTTCCGACGACTTGACAACGTGTGGCGATCCAGCACGCTTAGCCTCAAGATTAAACTGGACCTCTAAAACACCTCCCTCATTGTATCTACAGCCATATACGCCAGCGAGACTTGGAAGAGTACAGCTAGAATATGTCAGCAGCTGGACGTCTTTTAGCAACGCAACTTACGGAAGATTCTGGGCATTACATGGAAGGACCACGTGACTAACATGGAGGTGCTAAGCCGGACTGGGCAGCGAAGATTACGGGACATTGTAGCAGAGAGACGACTTCGGATGGCATGCCATATCATCAAGATGCCACTTGGACGACCAGCCAATCACGCCATGTCATGGACCCCTCGTGGTAGTGGCAGACGACGAGGTCGTCCAACGAAGACTTGGCGATCTACATTTAAAGAAGACCTAGTGGACCCAGAAGTCGATTGCGACAGTGTCCGGACTGTGACTACAAACAAAAGCAGATGGCGAACTCGTGCTGCCCATTGTCTTGTCAAGGACCGGAGGATCTAAGTGCCAAGTGCTAAATGCCTCGATCTCTTCATTGCTCAACGATGATAGCCAGTGGCGGTTTTAGGCCCGGGCCCCAGTTTTGCTCCAGGCACAAATATTTTATTTCTTTGCGTTACCAAATTTTAGAAAACTGGGCAAATTTGCAGCTTCCATTGAATGCCCAAAAACTAAAAGTGCTTCAGCTTCAAGAGGGCTTTGTCTCCCTGACCTCCCACCAGAGGCTCTGCCCCTGGACCCCGCTGGGGGCTCCGCTCCAAGACCCCCGTTATAGGCTCGCGCTACCGCGCTCGCCACGGAGCCGTACCCCCAGATATTGAGGGCTAAAACCGCCACTGATGATAGCTCCGAGAGAAAGCCGAATATTGTTGAAATATCGCCATATTATGCCTTTATTCTTTTTCCACTTCAGCCAACAGACTGTGGATCATGACCAGATGTCTGAGTTCTGAACCTGTCCCTCGGGCTGAGATGCGCTTTGCTTGCATCAGGGCATTTGCTTTCACTTACGACCTCGACGCTGTTCGGCCTTGTATTCGCCGTGATGAACCTTGGCAATTGCCGCCTGCTAGTACACATCAAATCTGTTCCGTGCAAACTGAACTGTATCGATCAGTGATGCGATCAAGCTAGCTGCCGTATTCAGACTGACTGTGGGATATTGGAGGCTGATGCTGGTCCTGTTGAGACAGCCAAGGACAGTCGCCATAATTGCTGTTTCAAGTTCATCCATCCTCCTTGTATCCGCTTTCTGCTCCTTATGTGCTGTAAGCTCATCCAAGACTTCCGGGATGTTTTCCCACTCTTCTACCATGCAATGCCTTGACAACATCTGCACGCTCACACCATCAAGTTCCAGGGAAACCCTTCAGCGTTAGTGTGCACCGATCTTCTAGCAGCTGCCAACGATATGTTGACCCGGACAAAAATACATATAATCCATTGACAAAATCGAAAAAAGCTCGCACAGTCAGCACAGCTTTGGGTAGCCATGAACTACTTGTACAGTAGCCTACGATAGTAGCCTACGACGATGAAGCAAATCCCAAATTCCAGTAACCTAGTGTAGGCCTATTCTCCACTGATCTCTCTCACTTTTAAAAAATGCTGTAAATTAAACTACTCACCGACAAAATTCAGTAACAAATTAAAGTTCTGTCTCGCGTGCAAATCACAGTTTGCACGTAGGCCTAAATCTTGCAGTAGGCCTAACCTATTAGCGCCAACTTAATTTACGGACTTATTAATCAATGTGAGTGAAGTTGTGAACGCAGTTCGGCGAAGTCTCAAGTTGCAGAGTGACGTCACAAACGAAGTGACAATCACTGTAATACCGTCAGCAGGGAAAGATATAGGTGCACGCATGCTAGGCTGCAGAAATATTGAGGTGGCTGGCAGGCTGCTGCGGCTGCAGCTTGTCGTTACGCGCTGTCATGACGCCTGTGGCTTTGTGCAAACGAAAATACAAAAAGAAATTTTTCGTCCGTGGCTGTGGGCCTATTTCACGAATGGGCCGGATACTGCAGCATCATCAGCACCTACCTTAATCCGGCACTGCTCAAAAACTTTAATTTCAATTTAAGTATGGTCATACGACCTAACTAAGTTGGCTAAACTATTATTAGTCCAGGAGCATTAGGTCATATTGGGGTCAACTAAGGAAAAAATTAGTATCAAGCTGATTTTTCAAAATAGTTAGCCTGGAGCACTAGGAATAACATACCAAAACTACCCAAGAATCCCAGCTGTGCTGTCTTCAAAATTTAAATTTGAAATTTTTAACAAAATTTAAAAAATAGGTCAATTTTTAAGTACGTCAAAGCATAGGCATGTTGCATATCAGATCAAAGGAAATGAAGAGTAGAATGTAAATATGATATTAATATGTCAATATACTGATCGTATTGTCAGTACGAGTCAGTACAGTAAGCTCACATTGGTTAGATATCTTCATTCAGTTCAGTGTCAGTCACTTGTACATTAGTAGTGAGGCGCTTAGAACCAGATTTGGGATGGATGTGGA
>Ga0209367_1004125_pt1 | contig 19986 bp, 13 predicted proteins | sample WorMetLIZISLAND2_FD_187412 | JGI IMG/M metagenome (GOLD analysis project Ga0209367, IMG submission 187412) | Marine gutless worms symbiont microbial communities from Max Planck institute for Marine Microbiology, Germany - Olavius geniculatus... ...
CTTATGTTTTCGTGTTGAGAATGAAACGACCTTGATTTCTGCAAAAAATCGTGTAGATCTAAGCAGTGTTTCTGAAGTTAGAAGCTATATAACAGAGTGGCCCCGTTTTTTTGGGCCACCCTGTACATCCATGACAGACAGACGAAGACGGACGGACGGACGACAACCTTACCATAAGCTCGACCGTTACTTAAGTATGATCGGCTAATAATTTGCGGATAAATGTCACATGCAAACTAACGGAACTGTACTGCATCGTAAAACCAGCTCCAGAGCCGCACTTTTTTACACTTCAGAAAAGAAAACCCTCCCTAACAAAGACAAACTAGGACATTACTTTTCTATTGTTTATTATTATTTCTTATTTATTTTTAATGCTTATTACAAAATAACATAAGTTTAGTGACTTGAAATAAACACCAACCATCATCGATAATTAACTTATCCATTGATTAGCAGTGATAAAAGGCTAATTACGTAGCCTACCAGAAGCGCAGTAGAAGAAAGCGGCCAGCACCACGAGAAAACGTTTCGTCAGCATATCGAAGATGATTTTCTTTAGTTGTTTTATTCTTTTCTGCCGACCTTTACGGCTGTACGCGGCAGCAAAGGATGAATTTTGTCGTCGAGTTTGAGATATTTATTATAATGACTTAGCGTGTGGCTGACTATAATTAACGAACATTAAGGCTTATACGATTGCTATAGAGCCTACGGCTAAGCAGCGTCTACTACACTCTGATGCCCATTTTCTCAGCAATAGCAGTAGCTGCAGCAGCAGCAACCGTAAGTTAACCTATAGTGAAGTAGCACTGATCGATTCTCTGCGTACAGTATTTATCATCACTTGCTACACTCGTAGGCTGATGAAACGCCCACCGCGTGCCGTGGGTCCGTGACGACATAACAATCTCAAACCCATAATGGCCGCATTTGCCGCTTCCCACGTTTTCTCTACCATCTCCTGCTGGAAAGACTGTAGCCATACAGTAGGTCCTTCAGTTGGGTAGACGTGATGTGGGTTTACTCTGTAATGCCTGCCTTCGGTGCCGTAACTTATCTGACCGTTTTGAGAAACAATAATTTTGTTAACACTGCTCGTACCGTACTCACATAGACTAATGCGCAACACACAAAGTGTGTATCGTTAAAATAATTATTGTATGATGTTGCAAAGTCAGTGTTAAACAAACTTATAAATACACCCCCGAACAATGGTTTAACGGACACTTATTCCGTTGTCGTCAATGGTCGGTCGTGTGGCCTACACGGTTTTTTACACTGTTTTTTTTCGTTTGGTCATGCATGACTGAATCCGAAAAGTTAGGCGTAAGACCGTGTACTTCTGTTCGGTTAAAAACGCACATTTTCTTACATCACCTTTGCTTAACGCTAAATTTGGAACTGTTTCCCTTGCACCTTGCGCTGGGTCGCTAAAATTTTGCACGCCGGGTTCATTAATTAAGACTTAGTGTGTAATAAGTTTTCCTGTACGACCGACCGACCGTTTTGCCACAATAGGCTAGGCCTACATGAGTTACGAACGACGAAGACAGACAAATAGACCATCGTAAAGACCTACTAAAGACTCGACCTAAGTTAACGTTCGACCAAAAATCAGCACCAATAGCCTAATTTGTAGGCTTATGCATGACGATGACGCTTTCTTATTCAAAATAGAGGAGAACTCGAAAAAAATCAGCAGCGTTTAATACTTCAAAATGAACTTCGAACAGCGTGAATTCTAACTATGTCCACAGCAACACTATTGTCGTGCGTAGGTCGTGCTTGTTCATGCGAAGTTAATTACTTCACGACGACGTGTCCTCGGCGCACCACTGATGCATGTGACCAGTTTGCAATTACACTTGCAACTCCAATAACTCTGTGGTGCCAATCACACGGCCGGGCACTGGGCCACTAGCTGCTGCAGGGTGGTCTAGCTGTTACGCCGGAAATTACGGTATTAAGTGACTCCAAACATGTTCCCGTGTCCTGACTATTGGCCGTTACAGCAGCCGTCGCAAGACTAATCGAACTGAATGTAATAATCACAGTTCACTAACATGCTGTACTTCCGCAATACCAAGTGTCGCCACTCGCTTACTAAGTGTTCGTACGTGGGCGGACTGCGGACTTCCGATCCGCAACGATTCCGCCGCCCACGAACGGTCTCCAAAAAGGCAGGCTATAGAAAAACCTCCCTAGAAATGGACAGACAACATCACCAAGTGGACCCTGTGTGAAGCTGTGAGACTATTGCAAGATCGACAGACATGGTGGAAGATTGTGTTTGGCCCAACGCTTGTTATATAAACCACGGGACAAGATGAAGAACAAGAAGATAGGCGAAATGTCATATAGGCTAGGCTTACACGGTATTGTTGCTTAGCCTACATTTTTAATTGTGATCATTAAAACTTGCGACGATCGAACTTCAAGTCCAGAACCGACAACCGAAAGCGGACGGAAGTTTGAAGTCTCGCGCGCACTTCTGCAGCTTACTACTTTTTCTGCTGCTATGCCTACTTAATTAGGCTTACTTCTAGGTTTACTTCGTGTTTTTGAATAACTGCTTACTATTTTTCCGCTGCTCTTCGACCTTATTATCGAATCGTCAGTAGCAGTAGAGCTGACTTAAAGGCATTATTGACACGGTCCTGCTTTCGCACGTAAAAACCCGTAATTCCAACTAAGGAGCTGCGAGAGCGCTGTAAACTCACCCATCAGGATCTGGGGCTGAAATCGAATTTGGTGCAAATAAAAATAGCCTTAAAATATGAGATCTGGTGGCACCAATTTTAATAATTTTCCCCGAGTCTGTAATATCTATTTTTAACAAAAATTCGAGATTCGGGGAGGGGGCTGAATAATCTTGGTACCCACCCCCCTTGGCTATGCGACTAGCAACACGATAGAAAAATACATGATATGTACTGAATACAGCAGAGGTTACAAAAAACTGTACATCCAGCAAGTAAGCAAAGGCATCTGTGCAGATAAAGTCGATACAATTAGTCATTTTTATTTACGACAATCAATTAAGAATTGAGCAAGTGAGGAAACGATTGAATAGACATGAATGAAACATCTTTACTCGGTGTTGCAGTTAATTATTTTGTAACATTTAACAACAGCAAATGTTGTTGCTAATATGACTGCAATAAAAACAAAAATGGTTCCTACTACTCTGCAGAATTCATTTCCCTGACTTTCCAGGACAAAATAAATCGTTTTCTCCACTAATTGGTTCACGCAAAATACCACTGTCAGTTTTCAATCGCTTGCAATCACACTAGAAACAAAAGCGGAAAAATAAATTTTAAAAGTGGACACAGAAATAATCTGTGAGCAAAGCAAGCAGGAAACATTTTGAACTGTTGTACACAATCTGCATACAACAGTTCAAAATTTAACTTTTGCACCCCAGTACTTTTATTTTCCCTGACTTTCCCCGACTGTATGATCCATTTCCAGTGCATGTCACATCATCAAGGTAGAAAATATTCTACCACAGTTTGTCCAACAATGTAAAAACATGTCACGTGACCGACCTATCACAGTTTGTCAGGAAAAAAACTCCGAGTCCACGAACTAATGATGACTACTAACCTATGTTCAATGCAGCAGATTTAATTTTTAAAGAGTTTTTTGCCAGCATCTTTTTTTCATTAATTATGGCTGCAGAATTAACTGCTAAGTGATCGATTAATTGTAAACAAAAATCGATAGTCTAAATTTTTTTTATTAATTAAAATTTGATTAAATTTTAGATTACAAACATGCAGACGTCATTAAAGTCACAAATCTGCGCATTTCCAGTCGACTGCAAACCACAGTGGACAACAACAGTGTGTGCTGATTTCACAGAGGACATAGCATCGTTACAGCTATCCACGGAGGGTTGGCTAGGCTGAGTTGCCTAGGGGATGGCTGCTAGCAGACGGGTCTATGACATTCTTGTCTGCTCACAAACGTGATTGAAATTCCTGGCACACACAGACACAGCACAATTAACACAATTAACATCATTCAATGACTGAAACAGCGAGGGGTGTCTACACCATATAAAGCTTAAAGCAAATAATGTGGAGGAAAGATTTTTTGGGAAATTAGGGGGGACGTTGAATATTATAATTCTGCCTTTCTGTAAGACGCTGATCTCATTATTTATGATATCTTTTTGCAAGCATGCATACGTGTTCTGAGACGCTTGGAATGCAACAAATTCGTTTTTTGCCGAGGCTCCACCCTGGACCCCGCTGAACAAACTTACGATGCTCCCTCCATACTCCATAGTCGGTTGAAAAAAGAAACAGCCCCTACGCATTCCCAACACCCTTGACGCCTATAGCACCTCGTTTTCACCTTGAGTTAGGGGAAAACTTTCTCCGTGGATTTAGGGGCACAGACGCCCCTGGAAACAGAAACATAAAACACATATATTTCTTTGACACCCTGACCAAAATTGCGTCAACAGGAATTGACGCGAAAAGCACAAAGCTAGCAGAAAAAAATAGGGACAATGCACAAAAGACCACAAAATTTGTGCAATAAACAGTGACAAAACTATACGCAGAAATACGGTATACATCAACCAATGACCAGTGGGCTCGCCCTGCTTGCCCATCGGTCAGTTGGTTAAAAAAACGTAACCGTGTCAGTTCAGTTACGTCGCCCTGTACACGCCTTTACTAAACTGAACTGAACTGAACAAGTAAACAAAGGAGTCTGATGGAACCTGGCGTGATGCTGTTTGCACCTCTGAGTACGGCAGTGACGACCCCAGTAGCAATCGGGCCGGTTACGAGCGTCCGCTGAACAAACATTGCACAATACACAGATGTAACAAGAAGCACAGCTGTCGCTAGGGTGGGGCCGACCATACTGGTTGTCAGTGACCATGAAGGTCATCCAAGGTCGAGCGTCCGCTAACAATCACAGACAATTTATATTCCATCATCATATTTCCATATTTCGAATAAAAAAGGTAATTAAAATGTTACAAAATGCTATCGTCTGCATTGCCAATACTTCTCTGCTGCAACTATTTCCAAAAGTCTGACTTTTCGGCACCTGAAGTAAAAAGCAAAACAGCACTTGAATCCTTCCCAAGCAACAAGGCCTGGAGAATAACAATAATTTCTGTTTCCTTAGCCCTCAGCCAGACACCAGTTCACACTGCAAGACAACAGACATGGGGCTAGTGAATTGCGTGGCATGGATGTTTGGGTCTCAACTTCCACTGGCACTCATCACACCTACCCACGGAGGGATGGCTAGGCTGAGTTGACCTCGGTAGCTGGTTACATATCTGCAGACAATCACTTATCCAGCAGGCAGGCACAAATCAGGCCGAGCGCTAACACAATTTGTCATAAAATGGGCTATCCCATATGCCACCCACCATGCCAACTACTCAAAAGCAGAAGTTAAGAAGAAATTAAAGAAACACAAGAAATTTGAGCTAATGCTCACGAGATGCGCGAAAGCCTATAGCAGTTCCGGTTAAGTAGTTCAGCTGAAAATTGAAGTGTTCACGCTAAGTTAATATACAAATACCAAATTCTCTATCTGGATCGCACAACGATAGTTCCGTGGTGCCACCTTGTGAATGATATAGACTTGTGTCGCAGCCCGAAATAGCCAAAAAATCCATAAAACCCCCTATTTTGGCATTCAAAGTCATTGAATTTGGCGCAAATCGAAAGCCACTGTACGACTTCCTATTAGTGACTAATAGTAACCTAGGCCCTATCTCGCACCATTACTGAGATAGAGCGACTTATTGGCCAAAAATCGCAAATTTTGCCCCCCCCTCTCATTTAGCGCCCTCGTTTGGAATGATCCCCTTCGAATTTATAGAAAAGCTTTACAGTTCCTGAAGCTAGAGTCTTCCAGGCAGCCGACGGTAAAGATATGGTGATCCTATCTTGCACCATTTTTGATTGATCCACCTGTGTGACAGCCAAACAGACGGACGGACAGAACTGCGATGGCTAAGACGCGCTGAAAGCAGTAGCTGCTTTCGCACATAAAAACAGTAGCAATACTAGTAGAATGAGTTTTAGTAGTATTAGTTGTAGCACTAACGCTGGAATAATGCAAACCTGGCAGTTTGTCGGTGGGAATTTCCAGCCGATATTGATAGACCAGCTGTGAGAAATTGCGTCGAAAACAATTGACACACACTGCAGCCGAGCCACCAGCCAGACAATGCTCATCTATACACAGGCAGCATAGTGTAATAGTTGTAGTAGTAATAGTTGTAGTAGTAGTAAAAACAATCGACACAAGGCATAGTGTGACTGATTGGGACAGTGGTATGTCTGCTAGCTGCAAACTGCGGGTTCAACTGTTTATTCATGTGGGCAATGGATGGCCGCATAGTGCGCTGCAGCATCATTAGCTCATGCCAATCAGCTGCCAATTGCCTGGAGATAGTAAAGCGCTTCTGGTCTTGAGTCTGTCTCATGTAAGAAGCGCTATAGCAAGTACCAGGCTTTACCTTTACCTTTACAACAGCAGCAGCAGTAGTACTATACAGGACTGTGCATTCTGTTCAACTAGGTAAAAAAAGGCTAAATCATCCATAGTTAACAGCACCCTCTCAGCGCTCTGGCAGGGACCCTACTAGGGCTCAGAGCTCATCTCTGTTTCCAAGGCCCTGAACTGGCAAACACAGCTCAGCTATATGGGTGGACAGCCACATCTCTCCCATATACTGCCGCTACGTTCCCGACGATGAGGCCGGTTCCAAATTATACTGCTTGGTGAACAGAGGCACATGTGTGTGAACAACTTGCCCAAGGTTGTTACCCGGCAGTGAGTTGAACCGGTGACCTCGTGATCAGTAGTCTGACTACCAAGCCATACCTGTTCAACTGCAGTGACAAAAACAAACTTCTTTCACAACCAGGACTTTATTCTTTGTCCTCGAGACACCTCAAGACCAAGATCTTAAATGGCCAATGTTTCCATGTTGCTGTACACTACAGAGGAGGCCAAAGTAGAAGACCGACTGAAGTGTATTTGGGGGTCCTTTTACTATAAGTATGTGGACCCAATACCCATAATGCCAGATATGGTAACAGATTTACATCTGTCTGTCTGTTTGTCCATCTGTCTGTCTGTTGTACACTTCTGCACTTTGCTAACTCCAGAATACAGCAGGCCAATACAAATAACATCGTCTTCAGGCTAAAAAACATCCGGTCTCGTTTTCTTCTATATCTCCTTGGAAGACGTTCAGATATGCACAAAATTTTTCAGTAAATGTTTAATATAAACTAGGTGGCATTCCATGGATGCAAAAGTCAAATATTCAGCAGCGGCAGAGTAAGTAGTTACCGGGACACGAGTACGATCCAGTGGTGAGCAACTGACAGCATTCTCTCAACAGATCTTTCACACTCACCTTCTCAGCTAGCAGATAGCGCTAAATAAACACACATACATACGATAAATATTAATGGCTGTGCATAGCTCTTTACGGTAAACCCATTGCTAAGCCACGGAGCGTGACCTGCCATATTGGATCACATGCCACCTAACACAGGAGAACGTGTCCTGCCTTGACCCCAGCAAGGCCAGTACTTGATTTACCTACCCAGGAAGGATAAAAGGCTGAGTTGACCTTGGTGTTGGTTATATACCAGGATGGTTTACCAAACCACATATATTACACATACACACAGTAAGCGTGCAAGACAACAGCATCAATATTTTCTCACCACTGGCATAATCCTAAGTCACCGAACTGATAGACAGAAAAATAAGACAAATGAATAAACTAATTTACAAATTTACCACCTTGAAAATGTCGGACTCCAGTTCATTGTCGAGAAGCAGGCGAGTCAGCGTCTCCTGAGTAACGGGAAATTCTACAGACACAAATGGATAACAAATGGATAGAAACAAAACGCTGTACATAAACTACAAAATGTAACAATTTTGGAACAAAGTAATTTAAAATAAACACAAAATCTGTCGAAAGCACTGTCTACTTTGTACTGATTCATTTGCTGGCTGACACAAAAATGGTTTGAACAAATTTGGAGCAGAGTCCAACGTGTGGCCTCCCGACACTGTAAGTCTGAGAGGGAAATCCTCCAAATTTTGGAACCCAAATTACAAATCGCACAGGCTACATTTCGACCACGTGGCAAAATTTCACAGCAAGCGAGCTTAGAGATATCATGGCGCCATCTGGCGAATGTCAATACAGCACAGCATCTGATGCCAATTTTAGATCATCCTCTCCCTCCAAAATCCCTCAACAGATTTCGCTGAAATGTGGCCTCAATTCCTTCCAGGGGGAAAATCGTCCTTCCCGCCAATTTCGATCTTGGTCTGATGTCTGGTTTCTGAGAAAAAAATGAAAAATAATGAAAAATACAAATTAAAACAACGTACACAAAAGAAAGCGAAAACATATTAAGGCAACCCATTACTACATACTAGCAGCCTAACAAGACAGATAGAAAACCAAACTAAACTAAACAAAGCACAATCTGTGTCCCACTGATTCCATTGCTGGCCTACATAAAAGTGTTCTGACCAATAACTGTGAAGTAAATAATCGAGAATCATTACCATTGAATGCAGCAAGGCAGCCGTGACAACCAGGCCGCATACAGCCCCAGTACATGTGACAATAGATGCCATGACACACAACACCTAAGTTCCACAAATGTTACATGTTGAATGCTGTGTAATAGCTCTTTACAACAAACCCATTACAAGGGTAAGGAGCTTCACCTGCCATATGGAATCACAGAGTGTTATCTGCCACATGACATAGGTGAACTTGCCCCGCCTTAAACCCAGCCAGACAGGCCAGTACTCGATTTACATACCCCGGAGGGATGGAAAGCTAAGTTGACCTTGGTGTTGGTTATATACTGAGATGGTTTAGCTGCCCATGGACAGTCAGCAATCCAAGTAGAAACCATACGATTGTGACCTGACTGAGAATCTAACCACCGATCTCTTAATCATAAGTCTAACACCGTACCATTGGACACCACCAAACTAGTGTTCCACATTATATGTGCCATCCTGCATTTTAAACTATACCAATTATGTGTCATATATTAACGATTAGTAACATCATAGCACAATGGATAGCTTCCCTACACAGAATATAATGTCATTTTATTATGCATGACATCTTAGCCATCACAATTCTGTCCGTCCGTCTGTTTGTCCATCACACGGGTGGATCAGTCAAAAACAGTGCAAGCTAGGATCACCAAATCTTCACCGTCGGCTGCCTGGAATTCAAAAGGGGTCACCCCGAACGAGGGCACTAAACGAGAAGGGGGTAAAAAATTTTGCAATTTTCAGCCGATATGGCACTAGCAGAGCGAAACAGGTCACGCCCCTTGGTAAGTACAAGTAAAACATTACAGATATTTAGCCGCTGGTCGTCTGGCGCCCTCTGGCGACTGATTTTGTTTTACTAGGCTTTCAAACCTGCACCAATACTGGAATTCATGCATTGGATATGGCAGTAGGCGTCATCTGCCGTCGAGTCTAAATGAAACATTGATGTGAGCTCAGATTTCGTTCGCACCGGGCCTTCACACATGCATCGCTGTCACACGTTCCCCTTTGCGTTAGCGGGGCTTTTCTTGTTAAGTACAAAATGTCCTATTAACACATTAAAATTGGCTATCACAAGAAGAGTTGACAAATTTGTTAAGTTAATTGCCACCGGTACATAAATTTGTAATAAATACAGCTGCCTAAAATCAAAATCAAGCACAAATCCCCCCCTTTGTCCTCTCCCCGCTGGATCTAGGCCACCAAACAGTTTGTAGTGCATTTTGAGCAAAAACAGCACTTTTGGTGACATTAATTTTGTATAAACCCTTAACAAAACTCCACTCCTCTATTTTTCAATGAGAGCAAGCTTCTTCCGCTAGGCAGGAATAGAAGTCGCTGAACATTATGGACCATAAATAATTACCAATATAAATTACTCTATCCCTAGTAAGTAATGTAGTGATATATTTACATGTCTGTGGAGAGGCAGTATGATCCTGGCGTCTATCCGGCATTGGCTGCTGACAACAACTACATGTTATGTGACTCTGTGCTAGACGACAGACGTATGATCCAGACGCATCCTTCTCAGCTGCTGCAGCAGCATTTGTAGTTGTTGTAGTTGTTGTTGTAGTATCATCGGCCTGTTTCCCTGCTGCTGCAGCACAGGCAGATGCAGATGTTCCTGGCAGCGTATCTAGAACAAAAAAGCAAACTGCTAGCAATTATAACTAGGTAATATGACAGCTCGGTTATTTATTTCATAAGCACAGTGCAACTGAATTAACATACGTACATATATATATGCACAAAAGTTTCACTGAAGCAGCCTAATGTTAAGTAGCCTAATATTAATGCCTTGTGAGAGCCAAATCAAAGGCCTATCCAACAAAATGCAGAGTTAAGGTGGGGTCACAATAGGTCCCTTGTTTGACCCACTGTAGGTAACCATCCGATGGGCAGGAGGGTAACTTCCCTCTTAAATGCTGGGCTGTCAGAAAATTGTTGGAAAATCTTCTCATCGTCCAAAAATTTTCGTCCTAAAATGCAAAATGGGAAGCTAAAAACCTCCATTTTGAGGGAAAAAAATTAGGGTTAGAGTTAGGCATTATTAGTGTTAGGGCAATTACAGATAACAGCCCCGTAATTTTTACAAATAAGGGCAAAGGGCCTAACATACGTTTACATAGACATGAGTGTTGTCCAAGTATGCGTACACAGGTTCCAGTAAGCACAGAACAAGCAACAGATTACAGAAATTAGAAAGTAACAACTAACACTGCAAACATTCCGAAAATATTCTGAAAGCCTCTACAAAAAAACTGCTGAATAACAGAATTGAATAACAGAGTAACCAATTCAGTAAGTAAGCGTGCAGTAACCTGTGCCAGAGGTTGTTCTAACTGAACCATGGCAGCCTGCGTATTGTGGACATTGACGACAGACCGTTCTCCTGGATCTGTACATAATGCAATTAAAACAGCAATTATGTCATAATTATGACAGAAATCCACTTGTTCATGTTTCATTGAAAAATAGGATTAATACTATAAATAGTAAGTAAGTAAAAGTAGAACGTCAATTTGTATAGCGCATTGTCGTTAAGAATTAACCTCTAATGCGCTTGGCGGTCGAGTATGAATACTGCAAGTTCACAGTGTCCGCTTAAAACGAAACTGCGACAGGTCCGGTGATGTCAGTGCTGGTGCAAACTGTTCAAACATCAGATTGTGAATCCGTTGACTGTTCGCTGATGACGTTGTCTTCGGTTGGCTTCCACGATCCATCGTTGCACAGAAGTCTTGTGCACGCTGGTCAGCAAGGCACGCTGTCACGGTCGAATGCGTACAATTGCAGACACGCGTACGCACGGCCACGGCAGCCTGGCCTAGAGACGCGCACGTCCGACATGCCGGCCAGCACGTGTCAGCACAGAGCAGGACATCGTAACATGGCAAGTGTCAATGACGGATGAAACAAGGCGTCAAATCAGCAAACCACAACAGCCAAACGGACCGCCAGATACACTTTCTCTTTAAAAATACCAAGAAAATCGCAGCAAACATGAACTAAAGTCAAACTTCAATGTTAACTTTTTCCTTAGAATTAACATATGCAATTATCTACTAAAAACGTAAAGTCCTTCCCGAGCCTTAAGGCCCATAGGGCGGCGCTGATCTCCGTTTCCTAAGGCCCTCATCCAGACACCAGATTTTACACTGCGAGACCACGGATACGGGGCCAGTGTATCGCGCGGTGTGCCTGTTTATGTCCAAGCGGTGAAGCCAGTACCAAATTATGCTGCTTGGTGACAGAGGCACATATGTGTGAACAACTTGCCTAAGGTCGTTACCTGGCAGTGTCCTGCTGCGGAGTCGAACCTGCGCCTCTGAGTTACTTCAGGATTACAAGTCCAACACGTTACCGTTAGACTACCAAGCCACACTAACGTACCAAATAAGAAAAAAAAGATAATAAGAAAAAAATAATTGAAAATGGCCAGCAGGACCAAAGTTAATCCAAACAACACCAGACAGATGCAATGCAAATGATTACATGCATTTTTTCCTTAGGGATTAAACATTTTCTAATTAGCTTAAAGTTCATTTTTTCGTCCATGCATAAGCAAAAAGTTAATTGGACTTGGTTCTTAGTGGATGTCAGATTAAGATAAATGAATCAGCATAAAGATAATTCTACTTTTCAACAAGACATGAAATCAGGTAATAATTTGCAGATACACTAGGGGACAATGTACAAATGTAAATACACTGCAGAACTTTCATCCATATCTTTGCTAAATATTGATAAATTTTTAAAATTCTCTCACTGTCACAATCCACAGAGAAACCGTGCTAAAAATATCACTAAAGATCCCACCACATCTTTTATGTGTTGCTACACTACCTAGTGAAATATGAATGTCGAATAAAAGCAAGTTACCTGGGTGCAGTTCTTCCTTGGCTGAACAAAACCTGACCACTGCAACACAGCCAAGGTCATTCAAGGTCAACGAAGAATTAACCAGAAAAATGGTTACTACACAGTAAACAAAAACATTCACCAATTTAACAATTGGTCAACTATAACTAAAAACATTACCGTAGTACAGGAGATTATGCAGTTTGCTATGTTCCATAACAGCTGAAATTACCACTTAAACGTAATAAAATCAGAAGAAAAAACCACAGAGTGATGCTGCACATAGTAGAAACCAAAAAAGTAAAATCCAAAAAATTAAAAACTTGAAAATGTCTTTCAACAGCCAAAACTAAATGGAAAGTTATCATTAAGCGATCTTCGAGATCAAGGCGCAGGCCACCAATTAAATAAATAAGAAAAGACAGTATCACAATTTTATACACTGCATGAAAAATCAGCTTCTTATTCAAACCATAGAGAATCACAAAAGAATGTCACTCAAATACCAAAAGCTCATTGCAGACAGTGGCATATTCATTACAAATGACTAGAGGCCAAGGTGTCAAGGCCCCCAAGGGGGTCACAATTTTCTGTTCTTGAAAAGTCAATGAAATCAAATATAGTGTTTGAGGACTCCATTCCTGATGTAGATGTGCCAATTTGTCAGCTCAAGATATCAAAGGTCAGGATTAAGGTCAGGGGGTTGCGCAGTCCAGTGTATTGTACACAGAGTGTATGCAAGAAAACTGAAAATGGCCCCTTTCCAGAGCCTCTATTCTCCACGTCTTTCTGAAAGTGCTTGATCAATCTGACATCGAACATATCGGCAAGTCATATTTTCATATTCATCAACAAAATCCAAAATTTTCGAGGACCTAGAAACTAAAATTCAAAAACTTGAAGGACCAACCCTGTGTTCAAGGACTTTCAAGGCCTTGACTTTACATAAAAAAATTCCAGGACTCTCATGGATGCATGGAAGCCCTGGTATTCACTGAAGATACACCCAGCATGCACATGCAGAACTTACATGACATCATTAGAGTCATCATCTTCATCATCAGAATAATCACTGCTATCAGAGTAACTGTCATTCTCATCATCTTCTTCATCATCACTTGCTGTGTCGCTGTTGTCATGACAACGACGTCTTAAATGGACCTACAACATCAACATGTTTGTTTATTCACACATTCACTCATTTGTCCAATCATTCATTCACTCACTCATTCATTCATTCACTATTTCCTTCATTTACTCCTTTATTTCTTTCGTTTGATAAATCATTGATTCTTTCATTCATTCATTTATTTATGAATTCGTTAATTCTCTCCTTCATTTCGTTCATTCACTGATTTATTCACTCACTCATTCCTTCATTCATTCATTTAAGTTGATGACACATTTTCTGGTGCTTGTTTCTGGCACCAGAAACCATGACACACTTAGCCAGCAAATAATACCGGCAGCTTGTCAATTATGCTTTTGTTTAAAATTCTATCATAATAGGATTTTAATGATGCATTATACAGAAAGTCGTTTTTTCGTACTGTCCTACGAGTTGAAAAATACCTTCGTCACTTCATTTCATCTTTCATCTTTGTTTACAAACAAACGAGCAGTGCTATTGTCTGCTCTGACTGACCAATCACAGCTCAGCTTTCCTGCCGGTTTCCGGCACAAAATTGAACATGCTCCAACCAGCGCCGGTTTCTGGCACCAGAAAAATCTGACACCAGAAAGAATGACAGACTGACCAGTTTCTGGTGCCAGTTGACTGGTACCAGAAACAGGTGCCAGAAACTGGCCAGTGTGTCATCCTTTATTTCTTTCTTTTCTTGAATCATTGACTCTTTCTTTCATTCATTCATTCACTCATTAATTCGTTAATTCATTCATTCATTCATTCATTCATCCAGTCACTTAATCACTCAGTCTACTGATTCATTCAGTCATTCGTTCGTTCAGTTACTGTATCACTGTTATCATCATGACGGTGACATCTTGAAAGAACCTACGCCATCCAATGAGAAGTAACTGCAACACGTCAAAGCAGTTACCATATTTAGAATCTGCAATTCAGAAAGAGATACAATTATTGTTAAAAAATAGCATCATCTGCACTAAGTAATTAAAATTAAAATTATTCAAAATCAACAATTTTGAAAAAATTACATATTAACAATTAAAATTACAATTAACATCCCATCTTCGTCCACTAATTAATTGAAATTAGAATTAGACTTAGACAACGCTAATTAATTAAAACTACATAAGATTACAATGACATGAGTGATGGGCTACAATATCTTTTATAGAGTAAACTTTTGAGTAGTACAGTATTCTATGTTACGCTAAAAACTGTTATCCCATACCACCAACTAACATATACATTTATATACAAGGTGCATTCAAACAGTTTTTGCAAGTTGATATGATAGACCGAAAAACTTTTCAAAATCTATATACCAATGAAATGAATATTTCTCCCAAACTCATGTGAGCTTAAAGTGAACGTGACATCACTGTAACTTAGACGTCATAAGGCGTTTTATATCGGTCCCTTCGGCCAGGCTTCTACCACAGACTCGAGTCATTCATTGTTTGGACAGCGAACACCACAGAGAAAATTTTTCAAATTTAGAAAAAGACAGTAGTTACTGCAAGCCAAGTCTTAGCTGCACGTAGGGTGGTCTTATTGCGACGAAGCCAGAGTCACAAACAGCTTGCTGGGTAACTTTAACTTTGGGATTGGGCTGCAGTGCTGGTTTTAAGGCAAAATCTGTGGGACTCGCTCCGAGGCCCCAGCACATCAGGGCTCTTAAGGTCGTCCGTTGCAAACTTTGACTAACCTTTCACAACGACAATACATATTACTAATTGTTAACTTTTAATGAATTTTTCTGACAAAATCAAATCCTGATGTGGCATCGTAATTAATAGAAGCGTTCTTTTTTACAACCAGCACAGATTTTGGCTACTAAATATTTATAATTACAAATGAGAAATTCATGAATGTAATTGTCAGTGCTCTCATAAGTTCACATGACCTAGGGCCTTGTGTTGAAAATTCCAGCTGTAGGCAGGGAAAATGGCATGCAACAGCTAGCCTTATTTTATGCTGTTTGCGCTAGCACTCCAAATCGTTCCTGTTTAACGCTCGATGACGTCACACATTATCACAACGTCACATCCGCTTTGGGCTTCTACGTGTTGCGAAGAAATAAGCATTTTATTGCTGTATGGATTTTTAAAAATTTTTCAGTCTAACATGTACACTTGCAAAACTTCTTGAATGCCCCTCGTACATGCTGAAAATCATATACAAAGTTAGAAACACATTTCACAGAACTGTCAAAGATTAGCACAGCAAAGTCCAGTTCAGCCACAGCGGCAAGTTTAAAACTCACAACGGGACTTCAAAAAATCGACAACAAACTAACTGGGCACCCACTGTCAGCAAACTACTTGTAGTTTTTAAAAAATCAGCTTACCTGCAATTAATATTACAATTAAAATTAGCCATAAACTAATTAACCAAAACTAAAATTAGAGACAAAGTAATTAGCTAAGTAATTAATTACTTTCTTATGAAGTAAATGAGCAGAAATCTCGACATATAAATGCTGTTACTTACTGTCAGCATTTCATCAGTGATCTTGTTCTTTGCATCTAATTCTTTCAGTTCGGCTTCCGGTCGTCTCTTATCTAACAGCACAATACAGTGTATTTCACACCGGTACAAACAACAACTACACTGTAGCAGTAGTGGTAGTAGAAGCAGTAGCAGTCAGTGGCGTATTTAGGGGGGGCCATGGTGCGATTCCCCCCCTTTGGCCCGATCATGAAAATTTTTTACAGGCGACTTTATATGAAAAAGTGGGTTTTTTGCCATTTTCCAGCAAGAATTGCAAAATGCAACAACGTTTGATGGTCTTTTGTGTTTCCAAATTTCAGAAAAATGGACGAATTTGCGGTTTCCATTGAACATTCAGAAGCAAAAAGTGTTTCAGCTTCAGGGGGGCTTTGCCCCCCTGACCTCCCGACCAGGGGCTCTGCCTCTGGACCCCGCTGGGGGCTCTGCCCTTAGACCCCCGTTATAGGCTCGCTCTCCATGCGCTCGCCATGCCCCCCCCTTTGCCAAATCCTAAATATGCCACTGGTAGCAGTGGCAGCAGCAGTAGTAGTAGTAGTAGTCTCCTCTTACATAGCAAAACATTTTCATACACATGCAGATGCATACTCCCTCTCTCTCTCTCTCTCATTCCTGGTCAGGGGGCGGGTCACAGCTCCAAGAAGTCCCATAGGCGTCGAGGATCCGTATTAACCTTTCCTCCTGGCCAGATGTCCTGTCAAGCCTGGTCGTGAGCTGGACACTGTAGCACCAGGTGTTCTGCTGTCTCGTCAGCGCTGTTGCAGTGTGGACAGGTGGCAGAGTCTCGGCGTCCGATATGGTGCAGATATCCTGCCAGCAACGGAGAATGATCAGTGTACAGCTGAGCCACTGTGACACACTGGTCCCTGGTCCAGTCACGTTGCCAGCGTTGGAACTGGTTGACACTGGCGGCAAGCACCCGATGGATTCTGGCATGTGGGTCGCTGCGGTACCTGTCGTCAGCGACACTCTGTTGATGCCGTTTGACGGCTATGCAGGCAAAAATAAAATCCATAGGACTGTGGTAAAGAAGTACCTCTCTTAGCTTCAAGGTCTGCTTCAGTGTTGCCTTCCAAACCCACATGTCCCGGAATCCAACCATACACCAGCTTACACTGCCGGGTGACCATGGATACGGAGCTAGTGCATCGCACGGTGTGCCTGTTTACATCCCAGCTTTCGCTGCTACTCATAAAGGGCTGGCCTCAGGCCGACCGGGGTTACAGTAGTCAAATATCACAACTAAGTACCGTAAAGTGTAGACAGAGAAAAAGATGAGCAGCAGTTGTACATGCTGCGATGATGAGGCTAGTTGTATGCACTGGGCTAGTTGTACACACAATGATAATGAGACTAGTTGTACACGCTGTGATAAAGCTAGTTGTACACACCACAATGATAGGACTAGTTGTATATGCTGCAATGAGACCAGTTGTACACTCTGCGATAATGACACTAGTTGTACACCATCAGAGACAAAGGCCATCACATGCATATGGGTGAGAATTGAGGTGCCCATGAAGGGATGGCCAGGCTGAGTTGGCAATGGAGTATCACAGAAAAAAAGCTCAGGCAACTCACGTGGGTGGGACTTGAGGTACGCCTCCACAAGATTGTTCACGAGATGATTCTTATTAACTCGCTCGACCTTCTTACGACACTACAACGTTCAGTCATTCCAATCAAAAACAAAGCACGCAATCAATGAGAAATTTCAAAGCCCAACGTGAAGCCTCCCGGCGCCATAAGTCCAATTGTCTTAGTCCACAGCTGCTCATTCATCAAGCCGTTGATTATTATAAATGTAATAAAATGCCACTCTCTCCAAAACCCCTCACCGGATCTCACTGAAATTTAGCCCCAATTCCTTTTAGGTAAATTGTCCGTCACCCAATTTTGGTATTGGTGCGCTGTCTGGTTTTGAAATAAGAATAAAAAATTGAAAAAAGTTATTTTTAAAAAATGAAGTAGAAGAAACAAAAAAGCCCAGCTAACGCAAAGGGGAACGCGCGACAGCGGTGCATGTTTGAAGGCCCACTGCGAACAAAATCTAAGCTCACCTATCCCAGCAGTTGACATTGGACATGATGATTATGAAGACTAGCATCTATAGCGTTTCATTTACACTCACCAGAGGGTGTGACCGGTCTCTTGCAGCTGATAGCAGTAAAACAACAACTTTTGGGGGGGCACCCATCTTTGATGCCCTTGTGTGCAGACTACTTTTAACCTACGGGGTCAAGCTTGGACCATTGAAATCTACATTTAATGTCAAAAATTCGCTCTTGAAACGTGCGTCGCAGCCCGAAATCGCCAAAAGTCAACAAAACCCCCTATTTTGGCATTCAAGCTCATCCAAGGTTATTTATTTCGATGCCAATCGAAAGCCAGTGTACGACTTTCTGTTAGCGATTAATAGCAACTCACACTGTTTCTGAGATACAGCAACAAAACTTATCAACTAAAAATCGTAAATTTTCCCACCCCCTCTCATTCAGCGCCTTCGTTCAGGGTGACCTCCTTCGAATTTATGGAGAAGCTTTACGGATCCTAAAACTAGAGTCTTCCAGGTAGCCAACGGTAGAGGTTTGGTGATCCTAGCTTGCACCGTTTTTGACTGATCCACCCGTGTGATGGACAGACGGACAGACAGACAGACAAATGGACTGACAGAATTGCGATGGCTAAGATGCTCTACAGCAGTAGCTGCTGTCGCACGTAACAAACTAAAAACAAAGTCTCCAGATACTATGTAGGGCAGCCTAATAATCAATCAATTAACATCAGTAAGTAAGTAAGTAGGTGCATATTTAAAATGCACAATGTCAGCCAGTGGCCGAATCTGAGGCAAAACTGCTGCTCATTTGCCACAAAACTGACAACTTCAAGCCTGAATATTTTTCTGACTCGCAAACCACATTCAATGGAAAACATTTATCGGAATGCAATTACAGAAGCCTGATACACGACAGTGGATCAAGCGCTAATAACAAACCGACAAAAACAAACACAAGTGAAAACTTTTGAACAGTTAAGTTGATGACACATTGGCCAGTTTCTGGTGCCTGAGTCCGGCGCCGGTTTTTGGTGCCCGAAACTAAGACACTTTGCCAGCAAATGATACTGACAGAAAAAAAAGAATAATTTAGATTTTAAGAATTTTGAGGATGATGACGTTACAGCCACTGTTTTTTTCATACTGTTGTGTGAGTTGAAAAATGCTTTGATCATTCCACTTCATCTTTCATCTTTGCTCACAAATAAACGAGCAGTGCTATCGTCTGCTCAGACTGACCAATCACAGTTCAGCTTTCCAGCTGGTTTCCGGCACGAAATTGAACATGCTCTAACCGGCGCTGGTTTCTGGCACCAGGAAAGTATGACAGTCATTGACAGACTCACCAGTTTCTGGCACCAGTTGACTGGTACCAAAAACAGGCGCCTGAAACTGGTCAGTGTGTCATCACTATTAGTATGGCACAAAAACTAATAATAAAGACAATATAACGGAAAAAAACATAGAAAAAGTGTAAATCGGCTTACGGGAGCAAACAACAAAATAAAACAGCAAATCGGCTTACAGAAGGGCAGTCGTTGGACCTCTACATCCATTCAAAATAAAAGCCAAGACAAAATAAGTAATGGTAGTGAGTGCTGTTCGTAGCTGTAGCAGCAGTCGAGTCCTAGTCACAGTATAGCACTTAGCAATAGTAGCAACGATGGATAAGTAAGTAAATCGGCTTACAGAAGGGCAGTCGTTGGACCTCTACATCCATTCAAAATAAAAGCCAAGACAAAATAAGTAATGGTAGTGAGTGCTGTTCGTAGCTGTAGCAGCAGTCGAGTCCTAGTCACAGTAT
>Ga0209367_1004126_pt1 | contig 19986 bp, 13 predicted proteins | sample WorMetLIZISLAND2_FD_187412 | JGI IMG/M metagenome (GOLD analysis project Ga0209367, IMG submission 187412) | Marine gutless worms symbiont microbial communities from Max Planck institute for Marine Microbiology, Germany - Olavius geniculatus... ...
TTATTAGCGCTTGTAGCCAGCAAATGCCAATAGCTTTTTTTTACTCATTCACGACGGTGACATGTCGTCTTTAGCCTATTATCGTCTAATTATAATAGAGATTACCTTGTCCAATGTTTGGCTTGCAACTGAAGTAGACAAAAGCACTCGATTAAGAAGTCACATTAGTCAAATAAACGTACACTGTGTCTGGCAAATGTATCTTTATTTTTTAACACCAAAACTAGCCATAATGTTACGTTTGCCATACACCTCGCTATGCTGTTCAAAGTTTTTGGAGAACAAGATTGAAACTTAAGCTCTGAAACGTGGACTTTGTATTGACCAAGTGTTAAAATTAATTAATGCGTTTAACTTTATAAAGCCTAGATTTTAATGAGTCTCAAGTTGTTTGAGTATCCAACGATTTGCAATTTTAGCGTAGTAAGACTCACAGCAGAATGCCCTTAGAAATGCAGGACGTAATTTTTTAACGTATCTATAATTTTTTCTAAGATTTTAAAATATTTTTCGAAGTTTTCGTCAGTTCTTTCAAGGTCAACAGCTTAGTTGTGTGTAGGTCTTTCGTAAATCTTTAATAATTTTTACAGTTTTGTTTGCAAATGACATTTTGTCTTAAGATTTCGGTGAGTCTGATGTTCCAAAGGTTTAACTCGCAAATTAGGCCATTTGGGCTTAGATTTGCCATAGTGGTATGTGTGCCCTTAGGTGGTTGTAGTCATATTATCTGTTGTCTGTGTAGGACTGTGAGACGGGCACAAACGTGAAGTGCACTGAGATCGTCTGTCACATTGATGAGTTGAGTGCTGGTGATTACGTCGTCGTTGATCTACGCGCTAGGCTATGGAACAGCACCTTCCTCGAGGTAATGACCTATACATTGCGTTACCATTTATTATTTTCCCACACACTCAAACAATTAAAAGTTAGTCACAATGTGCCACAATCTCAGTGGCTATCTTTAGTAGACGTTTGAACTATTCGAAGTTAGTGGCGTGTGCTTGTCAACGGGTGCGCTGAAAATGGAGGACCTGAAAATGGAGGACCGATTTTCAGGAGGTGGAAAATGCAGGACCGGAATATGAAGGACACAATACCATAGTGTGACATCGACCCCGACAAACGGACGGACCCCTTTGCTGTAGTTAAGACAATGCTTCTGCATAACAAGCTATGCTGACGCTCTGTAAAAATGGAAGACCATGTAGGCCAACTCAGCCTCCTACCCTCCGTGGGACGGGAAATAAGTAGTAGCTTACGGGGTGAAGGCCTAGTGTGGCTGATTGGGGCGATGGTATGTCTGCTGGCTGCAAACCGTGGGTCCAATTGTTGCTTAGGCGGGCAATGGATGGCCAAATAGTGCGCTGCGGTATCATTAGCTCATGCCAATCAGCTGCCACTTGCCCGGCCCCGGAGATTGTAAAGCGCTTCTGGTCTTGAGTCCATCTCATGTAAGAAGCACTATAGCAAGTACTGGGCTTTACCTTTACCTCTTACCTTACTGTTGATACCAAGTATGCTTACGTACGAACTGCACGTGTATATAGGCCTCGATTTTACCTCTATACAACTAACAATTAACAAACAATTTTAATCACTTGCCATTCGTATTTTAGTTTATCTGATTTTAGTTATATGCAATATACATTGATAATTGCATTTTTCTGGTACCATGAGAATTAAAAAATTGCTTTGATATTCTTCAATAGTTTAATTAAGCATATACATTTTCTGCTTGAGTAACTTAGAAAGTTATACAAATATATGTGATGTGCCTTCCTGGGCATAATGATGTGTTAACAACATTTTTGTCCTTCATTTTCTACCTCCCGAAATTAGGTCCTCTATTTTCAAACTTCTGAAAGTTAGTAATTATCGTCTATTGTTCTTTTTTTGGCCCTCCATTTTCCGGTCCTCCATTTTCAGTCAACGTATAAAGGTATTGCTCATTAAGCAAGGATTGCCGTATAACTTATACCTGTACGTGAGTATGAAGAAAGGCGTGCTGTCGTTGTGTAGGACTACATAGACGTTGACCGCATCTTGCTGTCGTCTCGTGCTCAGATAGAAATCGATCCTTGGCTGCTCATTCAGCAACCAACGCATAACGACGTCGCCAAGGTACACTCTCTGCTTCTCGCTTCTTATCAGTGAATGAATGAATGAAACGTCTTTAGTTTTTGTTGAAGCCAACGAACGGTTGGACTTTGCACATAAAGGTTAAAAATAAGAAAATATGCAAATTAGTTGAACAGTAGTATAAAAAGATTGCATGACAAGCTCAGATTGATTTTTATTGCTGTTGTTGCTATTATACTCGTACTGCTACGTTTGATGTTTTTTACTCGAGCTGTCTGCCTCTCCCCAAGAAGTCTATCCTCACTATCGGCCTTCAGCCTCGATTTTCGGCCCATTGGACCTTTATAGAACGCCCCTACTAACTCCAGTTTATGCTCACCTGGGAAGAAGCCGAGGTGGCAGCTCTTGACAGACACGGATGGCGTCGGAGCGTGGCTGGCCCAATGTGTTTGCATGGATCGGCGATGAATTGAGGTCAAAAAGTCACAGGTTAAAAAGATTAAAGCATGTGTGTAGCTGTTTACGGGAAGCCCATCGCATAGCTACGGAGCGTCACCTGCCATATGGAATCACACGGTGTTGCCTGCCACCCAACACAGGTAAACACGTCCCACCTTAATACCAGCCAGACAGGCCTGTGGTACTCGATTTACCTACCCCGGAGGTATAGCGTGACGGTGTGATTTCTACTGATAGGCGACGACGACCGTAGTTCCAGACATCCAGGTGCAGCGGCCGATTGGCATGGCGCTGTGGATCATCATCATCATCATCATTGTCGCCATCATCATCGGCATCTTTCTACTTTGCCTCATCATGCTTCTCCTCTGGAAGGTCAGATTATACCATCACTAGTCACTGGTTATATGTGACATTTGCTAAAATGCAACCTTTATTTTTCAATATTTTTGTCAACTTTTCGACAATCACTGCTGCCTTCCGTATATAACTTGTATACGGTTTTAACTTATGAGTCTGTTCAAAGACACCCTCACTAGTTGCGTTATTCTCCGGTGCTCCATTGGAAAGCTGGCCAACTGGCATTTTGCATCGGTCGAATTCATCAGTGGATAAAACTACGTCAGGCCTATAACTTCCGCCAAACAGTGGCTGACATTATGTTTCTGTTAGTTTGTACACAAGATAACTCAAAAAGCCATAAACAGATTATCCGATTTTTTACAGGATTCCGTATGTTGCAGAATTATTCACCATTACTTTTCTGATGGTAGTCAGTTAGCAAAGAACAGTGATGTATCCTCGTGAACATAGCTGTGTCCTCGAAGCGCCTCGAGGACAAAGAGCAGCGGTCTTGGTTTCGGCTTTAATGGCAAAGTCCTTGTTCTTGGCTTTGGGTCTCAAGTCCTCGGTCTTGGTCTTGACCTTGAGATGACATCACTGGCAAAAAATAATTGTGCCAGAGGAGGCTGATGTTTCTGCCTGTGTGTATTGCTGTAGTGTGGCTTCTTCAAGCGGCACAAGCTAGAAGATGACTCCGGGCTGTACAAGGCTAAGATGGAAAAGCAGAAAGACTACATTGACTACGACTGACCCGTTATAGAGTCCACCCCTGAGTCCATGGGACAATTGCATGGCAGGACCAGCAGCAGGCCCCCGTGCTGCGATTACGTTGTCTGTGATTGTTAGTGAAGCAGTTTAATGGTCAGTTCACAACTCTACTCAGACTGAGTCAAGTTGAGTCACGTCGGCGTCTTAAGTTGATGACACATTGACCATTTTCTGGCGCCTGTTTCCGGCGCCTGTTTCTGGCGCTCGAAACAGGCGCCAGTTTTCTGGTGTCAGAAACCATGACACACTTAGCCGGCAAATGATACCAGCGGGGAAAAAACATAGATGGACTCCGATTTTGAGAGTTTTGAGAATGATGACGTTACAGCCGCTGTTTTAGCATTCAGGCTGTTAAAAAATCCAGAAGAAAAAGCAATCACAGTTCAGCTTTTTAGCTGGTTTCTGGCACGAAATTGAACATGCTCTATCCGGCGCCGGTTTCTGGCACCAGAAAAATCCGGCACCAGACGAGTATGACAGACTGACCAGTTTCTGGTACCAGTTGACTGGTACCAGAAACAGGCGCCTGAAACTGGCCAGTGTGTCATCACTATTAGTTGTGAATTGGTCATAAATCAGCAGTTTGAACGGTATGCGGCAGAAATAGCTGGTGATTATTTCTTTTAGCAAGCTCCCTGACTGACTTGGTGTGTGCATAGGAGGTGCTTGCATTGTGTCTGCACCACTGCCAGATAGTTGTAAATTTTCACATTGTCGGTTCATGGTTCACATAGCTGCCCGTTAAACTAAACTCATTACTAATAGACCAGTAGCCATCCCAGCTATGTTTTTAACTTATATTTGGACCGCTGGTGTATTTACTGCAAGGGTATAAAAATAATAGTAGTAGTAATGATGATATTGAGCTTTTTATGGCTTAGTAACTGAGGAATACCGTCTCGTCATAAGGCACTTTTCTGCCTGTGTAATCTGTTATTGGCGACAACATTGATTATTCTGTTCCAAGCTTTGACTTCGTGCCATTTCACAAAATAATAATTGAAGTACTAATGCTAGCAGTAAAATTAATAACAAAATGTGCTAATAGTGCTTTCAAATGTATGGTATTTTTGCTTGTGGTTAACGCAACCGAATTTTCTGCTCTTTACAATACTGTTACTTACCGTGCCGTCCAGTAAATCATAATATTCTGGATTTTATCCTGTTATCACATTAACCAACCATCAGGTCAACTCAGCCTGGCCATCCCTTCACGGGTATGCGCAATCAGTGAGTACCAGCAACAGCTGTGGCGTAAACAGGCACACCACAGGATGCACAACTCCCGTATCTGTGGCCCCGCAGTGTGAACTGGTGTCTGACGGAGTGCTAAGGAAATGGAGATTAGCGCCGCCTTACAGGCTTTATGGCTCGGGAAGGACTTTACGTTTTTTCACGTTGACTTAGCCACTACATCTGACAGTATTCTGCTGTTTTATAATGTCCATATGATCGTGAGCATTTGTGGAGGAATATTAGAAATGTGTTAATAGAATTTTTACTTGTTATCTGCAAGTAGGATTTTTTATTCGTCTGCATGACGCATGTCGACACAATGACTCCCATAACTGAGTGCCAACTTTCGTCATTGTTGTTGTAAATATACATTGTATATATTTGGAAGAATGTTTTCATTATATTGTTATAACATGTTATGTTGTTAGTATTACTATTTTACTGTGTTATGTGGATTATTATGTAGAATAGACTTTTTTTCTTTTAGCAAATGTGTTATTTAGTGGAATATTACTACTAAATTATATTTTTACGTCATTTTTAATGATAATGACGATTATAATTTTTTGTAGCCGCTGTCTTTGTGTTGCAGACACTGATAGTAAATCATATCTTTTTATTAGTCAGTATGTTGGTTTTTGCAGTTCATCTGCTTTCTTTCTTTCGTTATTGCTATTATTATTTATTATGTTTTTATTTTACCCCAGTAGTAAAAATCCTGGGGGTTAAAAGCAAATGCAAAAACCTCTATTGTCATCATTTTCCGTTTGTTTCGTTGCAGTAGACTAGCTTTTAAGTGCACCTTGCAAGTTTGTATTTCTTTCGTCTTACTGTATTGTAACCAAAGTCATTGTTGCATATCATTAAACTGAGTTTAATGTGTTGTAGAAATCCAGTATAACACTGGCATAGAACTTCAGCTTCCCGAGTTTACTGTAACTAGTCCAAGTGTCTGTCCGTCTGTTTGTGTACTGTATGTGTTGCTTATTTATTATACTGCTGACGAAATGATGAACGGTGCCACTGTGTCTCGCTCGTTCTTCAGTTTATTACTCCTCGCGCGCTACGTTCCTAACGTAGCGAAGAGGAGTATATGAGATCAGTGTAATATTGAGGACCGACCAACTGACCGACTGACGACCGACCTCTGTTCCTGGAAGAGCCTTTCTGAAAGAAATTCAAACGGCCATATTTCCATAACGGTGCTAGATAGACGCACTGTTACTATGGACCACCCATAGGAAGTCGACCCCCGCAAGTCAAATGGTCACGTGACCGATGACGTCACGTGACCCCAAAAGGTCAAGGTCGTGACCCCGTTATCTTTGAGGCGCCATGTCTCCGTAACGGTGCCAGATAGACGCATGCGTTGAGGCATAACAAGACAAATGGCAACTAGCGTCATCGACCATTAGGCCTATTGAAAATGTTTTCCTCTCAGTTATTAAAATCGGGCAATATTATATGAACTTCGGGTAGACAATTTCCAATAACGACCTCGACGCCAGTCACTATTAGTATAATATAAAACGGGTCTCAATTAGACGCCAGGTCTTTAATACAAGCCGAAAGGAACGAAAAAGCTCTTAAAAGAATTCAAAAGAAAATGATGCGCGCGAGGAGTACATTAGATTGGTCACAATCTAATAATATTTCTTGTTGAATTATACTGTTGATCAGTGGCGTCGCGACCGAGGTGGATGGGAGAGGGTCGGGGGTCAGGAAGGCAGCTGGGGCAGTTGCCCCCCACCTAAATTTTGGTTGTCAGAAAATTGCTGGAAAATCTTCTCCTTGTCAGAAAATTTTCATCAAAAATCCAGAATTTCGGACTGAAAACCTCATTTTTAGAAAATTTAGAGCCAAATTTGAAATTTTGAGCATACACTTTTCTGTCGGACATTTTTAGCCATCTGTCCGAATTCGATCAGAAATTTGTAGCGTCTGTCAGAACATTGTTTTTTCCTTTCCCGCATATACTCTTTTACTCGTACTTGTAGAGTGATGCACCTAAGCTTTAAACGCCCACGACGCCGCTGCTGTTGATTGGCTGATATAAAGCCTTAAAAAGCAATTAACCTGGCCTGTAAAATGCGCCGTCCCACCAGTTCTCAAAAGGAGGCAGGTCTAACCTGAGTAGACAGGCCTACAGAGAATTCGTGCGTTTGTGCGTTTGCTTGTGTATATGTGCTGCTGTGCATTTGAATTGACGTAGACTGTTACCGAATAGTGATGTTTTTCATTCGGCCAAATAGCAATAATCGGCTTTTTCCTTGTGGCCGAACACGAATACAGATACAAACATTGAACCAGCAACTAGAAAGAAATGTCATTAGTGATGATATTTTAACCACAACAGTCCCATTTACATTACTGAGCATCGTTAACTATAAAACTGTAAAACATGTTTTTTTTCACTGCACAAAATAACTTATATTAAGTATCAATTGTTTTCTGTATAAAAACAACAAAATGGCGAGGGCTTTGCGTTGCAACTTTGTAAACAGTAGGTCCTACGTATTCACTTTTGCGCAATATTCGTATTCAAATTATTTAACTTTTGAGTACAAATGCACATATTCAAAGTAGAGCCATCACTCGGCCGAATACGGTAAGAATCTGTAATCTGTGGGTACTGGTAGTGTTGTTATCTGTTGTGTATGTCCTGTTCTGTCACTGTGGTGACCGAGAGCTTTCATCTGTCTTCAGCTAGCTTCAGATTCAAAGCAGTGCATTAGGTCAGAGATTTCTATGCCCGTCCGTCCCTTCGTCCGTCCGTCTCTCCGTCTCGTGGGAGTTTCTAACTCGAAAACAAAAAAAAACGATGTAGAAAAATCAGTATCGGTACGAGCGTTTCCCCTGGTTAAAAGTAAGCCGGGTGCTAGTGTTCAGTATACGAAATATCACTGTTGAAGGTCACGCTGCGCAGGACGGCCGCTTGATATGTCACCACGGCACCGACACACGTTCTAGTTTGCAGCGTTAGTGATGTGACGCGCATGAGCCTTTGATCAGGAAATTTTTACTCGTCCGACGTTGTTGTCAGTCATGTGTAGCTGGCTACCCGCGGGCAGTACTTGGTCTTGAGCAAGGCTTGACACTGCTGTTATTATACTGTTATCACTGAGTTTATAAGGTAACCAGGAATAAGAATAAAAGTGCGTTCATCGTGGTAATAATTGTTGATATTTGTCTACTTTACAGTGCATTGAGCTGTTAGGCAGTAGGCCTAAAAGTAAACTTTCATTTCGTGTTCATATTCCCAACGCCAATAGCAATGATAGTCTTGTACGCTGATGCACTTAAACGTCTTCGTGACGTAGGGCTTACGTTCATTCTTGTCGTTATTTGTTGGAAATTTTGAGCAAATAGGAAGTACGTAAATGTATGCACGGTTGGTTGTGTTCGTTTACGGTGACGGTTCACGTCTTTTACGTACGGTAGTCTATATTTGTGGCTCCAGAACAGTTAACCAGAAAATTATCAGCTTCAGCTAATTAACCCCACCGATCGAATGAGTTAAATCTGATTTAAGTTCATCAGATGTCCGTGAAACGCGGTGCACGTAGTGCGCGTGTTTGCGTTCGTGTAAAAAGATTTTCCGTGTAAATGTTTTGTTACATGTCGGCAGTTATTTGTTGTTCGTTGTCCAGTGCGTGTTTTAATACAACTGTCACTGACTGCCGACTGCGTTGTCGTTATTTGAGAAATTTATATATTTATCAGAGATGCATTGTAGCCTACGGGTTTCTAAGTAAAGCCCGGCTTCCATGGTTAAGCGTGAAGTATATATGGAAAAAAGTTTATAGCCTATAATTAGGGTGTGGTGGTCTTTATACCCTTCATACAAGTAGCGTCGTACTGCAGAGGCAGTGAGAGATATTCTCAGACATATTTTTATTTTAAAAATTCACCACAGAAGACAGTACAGCGTTATAGTGGGTCCAGTGATATTCAATAGGTCCCGTAATCTTCACTCGTCTGCGAAACGTAGAAATAGATCTGGGAGTGGATTGTAGGCTACACGGTCATCCTTCGTCGGACTCCCTTTTATTCACCGGTCCAGAATTTGTCATCTGTACAGATTTATCATCTGTATCTCCTTACTTTCAGTTAACTCGGAATATTTTACTATGGCTGTAGGCTGTAGTGACGACAGAAGCCCTGGCAGACTTAGAAATGTGAAAGGGAAAGGGACGGGTGTAAAATTCAGACGTACATTTTCAACTATGTTTGGGCCGCAAGCTCTCCCCCGTGTGCTCCTGGTTTAAACATTGTTTGCGCTTATGGCCCTGGCCACATGCAGTGCTTACCGGAGCCATCGACCAATGTCAAACAAATTTTCTAACCTTACTCGCCAAGGGTGTGAAAAGCGCAAGCCGCTCTTCCTAAATATACATTGCGGTGCAGGCAATTAAGCAACCGCATGGACAACACAACAAAAACAACAACAATGCCGATTAACGTCAGCAAATTATTAACCATACGTCTACAGCGTGCCTGTATTTTCGACGGACCTTGGTACAACACCGCGTACAATATAACTTAGATACAAACGGCAAATGAGCTGGTATACCGTACCGTACGTAACTAAATACACGTGAAAATAACTCAGAAACTAAGACAAAAAATCTCGGCAACAAAATGAACGGGAAACGATAACAACAGATTGCACACACGACGAGTGACAATATCGAAACAATAATATATAAACAAACAGTTCGAGTGTTTTCGTAGTGCAAAAGCTGAGTATATAACTGACCACAAGTGCATACATGTAGTCAACTACAGTCGTTCATTATATACACGTATACTACAATCGTTCACCCGCTATGGTTCCAGTTAGACAACGTCCAATAACAACAACGAAAAATGTCGGCGTCCGTCCAGTTTTCGAGCATTCGGGCGTTAATTATCTGTCCCATTGCATGGGACAGATTATAAAATCACTTATGTCATTCTGTCAGTCTGTCTGTAAACACTCCTACGGCCGCAATTTTGATTCGATTTAGATGAAATTTTGCACAGTGATTCGGGGCCCGAAAAGTAAAATCGAGTTTGTTTGGGATAAAAATCTTATAACTCCTTCACCTATTTTACCCCAGATTTTTAAAAATTTGCATTATGAACCTATGGGGACTTCAAAGCGGTATAATTCAGTCCCCGTAAAAGATAACTGCGCGCTGTTTGCACCTACCCCCTATTTTTGGGCCCGGGCTATCCGATGGTGTCATTTAAATTTTCCCTTGCCGACCCATGTTGCCATGGCAACGAATTTGGGGACAAAATTAACTACAACTCGGCCCCCGTGAAAGATAATTGCATCCTGTTTGCACCTACCCCCTTATACGCAGCTGCTAGGCTATATAGCGTGGCAATGGGACAGATACCTCGTTCCACAGAACGTATTTCTAGTGAATTAATGAGGTTACCAAAAATGGTTGGTCCTATTTCAGTCGGTGCCTGAAACGCCCGGTACGTTATCCGTATGCAAACGCGCGCGCCGCCAGATACGCCGCAATTTCTCGACGTTTTCGACGTTCGGTGACATTGACCTTTGACCTTTTAAATTGAGCCCGGTTACTCCTGCCCTGTGAAAACACTGACAACATTTTTTTCTGCAACTTTTGCGTTACAGTTAAGAACTCGTGCGGGACAAACAGACAGACAAACGGACGGACGGACGGGCAAGACCCTTAATGCGGCTTACAGAACGGTCGCATAATGAAGAGCTGACATGCGTGACCAATGGACAAGCGGTGAAATACAAGGTGCAACAACTGTGCCACTCTTGGTAGCGTAGTCTCATAGACGTTGTAAATAGTATGAGTATTGTGGATTTCTATAATTACACACGAATGTAACTGGCCTGCAATCGACAGGAGCAATGATTTCCACCACAGGGGGCCTATATTGAGCATCATTTTCGCAGTGTAGGCCTAGTACTCGAATTGCTTTTCGTCCGGTCGTTGACCTGTTACATCCAGAAGATTCTGTTTACGTTTTTTTTCTGCGAACAGGGTAAGTAAGTAAAGTAAGTAAGTAAAATGTAAATTTATATAGCGCATATTATTAAATTAACTTCTAAAGCGCTTGTCACACTAATACTGAACAGGATTGTTTTAAAGAACTGTTTGAAACTATCAATGTCACGCGCTGGATCTCTGAGTTCATCCGGCAGTGAGTTCCAGACCGTCGGACCAGCGACTGGAAAAGCCCGACAGCCGTACGTGTTGAGCACGTGTGAGGGTATCGTTACGTGAGCTTGTGTGCGTCGACATCGATGACCTTGAATGACCTTCAACGAACATTTCCAGAATACGCGTACAATATCGCTTGATGCGCGGTCTCTCTACGGTAACTGGGCTTCATATTCTACGGTCCGGCTCTAAATTAATTAACTCAATCAATCAATATTCGAAAACAAACGAACAATAAGTAGATAACACAAATCCTTTGATTATGTTGACATCGACGGCTTGCGACGGTTTTAAGTGCTGGCAAGGCAAGAATCTGAGTCTAGTGCACATAATATAACGACAAAAATAGCAAATATTCATACGTTAAAAAAGCACACGATGCAACTAGTGGATCTACGAGAGATAATATCGCAATTACGTCAGAAATGCACCACGTTGTCGGTGTAGAGCAAGCGCACAGTCAGTCGCAAGGCATAACGTATTATCACTCAGCGGCAGCACCAGAGTCTTTCGGAATGAGAAATTCAATAGGAGCCAAATTATTCGTCGGGATTTGCCAATTTCCTTGCGTTCTACTTGCAAAGCTAAGCAAGCAAGTAGTTTGCGGGTTCTGAACTTAAAAATTTGATTTTTAACTGGACTGAAGTGAATAAATCGAGAAGTTCCATTTTCCACTTTCAATTAGACCCACGTATAGTTTCTTTTGTAGGCTTTGCTGTTTGTGAAACTTAGATGGGAGCTAAAACGGAGGCCAGGCCCAAAAAAATGGGGAAACAAGGAACCCCTGGCACTGCCACTGCGTTTTCTATTTTATACACTAAACAAATGACTTAAGACTTAGCACTAAGACTTAAGACATGCCTACACTACAAAACGATCGGTGAAACTCGCCTCAAGCTCAGTTTACACGTTACGAAACAATCTCGACATGTCTAACAACAGCGCTAACAAACAATACAACACACGTACAACACAACAGTGTGAAAGATAAGAGTAACGATTATACGACGTTGTCTGAAGGCACTGCGGTATAGGACACTGCATCACGATCTGATCAAGTAACGTTATCAGTATGTAAGTCGGTGCTCGGCTCGTTTCAACACCAATTCGCGAGATAATATTGAGTGCTAATAATTGTGTGCAACGATATAACTGAACAATAGTCTATATGTGTGATCGATCTACTGGATGAAGCAGTTGCACACTAAACGGCTTTCGCAGAGTTCAGCGGCGTCTTGCATTAAAAATAGGCGGATTAGAAAGTTGTGCTGTTCCGACGACACACTGCAAATTTCCGTCAGGAAAAATTGTTCGTGCTCAAAAATTCTATTTTGCCCCAAAATTCCACAAAATCGGCGAGAGTTAAGTCCCGAATTTTGCATTTTGGACGAAAATTTTCGACAAGAAGATTTTCCGATAATTTTCAGACAGCCAAAATACAAGGGTGGGCAATTGCCCCCCACCCTGCTCCCCCTGGCACGACGCGGCAGACAGAGTTTATACCTCCGCAAAGGACTGGTACAAAGAAAATTCTGAATCACCTCCAAAATCTGATTGTCGACTGATCCTCCTTGTTACAGGTAATTGCCCCTTTAAAAATCCAAGAAAATCAACTCACAGTATTTTCAGTTATTCTGCCGACAAATAAAAACAGAAAAACGAGACAAAACATTACGTCATTCACGGAAGTATAAGAGAAAATAAACTCGTATTTTTGAGCCTGAGTGCACTGTATACGGTATCTTTCTTGGTAATAACAACATATAAATATACGAATAGTATATACATTCAAAAAGTAAGTCGGTTGCTTAAAATCATTTCTTTAACTTCATTAACTTAAGTTAAGCACAATCTACAAAATTCAGCGTTGTCTTAGTGCTACTAAATTCCTGACATTTTGCTTTACAAAAAGCAAAAAAGCGACAAAACACCAGCCTGGTTAAGAAGCACAATGCGACACTTACAAGTAGTATTGCTAATATACACGAACGATAATTCTAAACAGTGTACGTAGCGCTTATACAACAAAACTAACGCTTTGTGTCTGACAGACTGAAGCGTATTGCTAAAAACTAACGGGTGTGCCGCCAGACGTAATCGATGGGGTTAATTCTAGTAGCCTATAGGCCCTTCCTGCGCAAAAAACCTTACAGTATAAATGTTAACCGATAATCTCATTGACTAATCTCTAGTATTTTATAGATGTTTCCGATCAATGTTCAAAACCAGTGCAAATTTTTTTTGTATATCGTTTCATCATATGACGAATTACGCACGGTGTATTTAAATAACAAGCACAGAAAAAACTCGGGATTTACGCTTGTGCCCTTTCAGTACACTTTTCTCGTTTGCTGCCAATATGCATAATAAACCTATAGCGCGGACGTAGGTGGATGGGAACTTGTCTAAAGGTGTGATGAGTGATGGGAGGCTACTGGTCAGCTGCTGGAGCCTAGATGACAGTGGTCGTCATAGCGGTCCGGCTACCCATCGTACTGGTGCTCGTCTTCGTCTTACGTCGTACAACCTGTGCATTGTACACAGTGCAATGCAATAAAACACAATATTCTAGTATTACTGAAATGCCTGTCAGAACACACATTACTTTGGTAAAATTGCACAAACAACACAAACTCCTTCCCAAGCCATAAGACCCATAGAGCGGCGCTGATATCCGTTTCCTCGACCCTCAGCCAGACACCAGTTTACACTGCCAGAGCATGAGCGGCTAGTGCAAAGCGTGGTGTGCCGGTTTACAGCCCTACTCATTGCACCTAAGCACGGAGGGATGGCCAGGCTGAGTTTACGTGGGTTGCTGGTTACACACATAAGATGGTTACTGATTATCTGACAAAAGACAGTCACTGATCGAGATTCTCACTGAACCCGGAGTAAGGTAACAACGCTGATAGAACCCAATGTTAACTTCCACCCTCCAGAGTCCAGGCCACCAACAACTGGTAAAATCACCTGAAATAGCCTACAACGAAATATCAGACATAAAAGCAAGAGTTTATAAGTAGTCAGTAACCTGAAGCATGATGAGTTTGCGTGCGGCGAACTTGTCGGCCAGCGCTACGACTGTCTTCTTGTTGTTACTGATAAGCACACGGAAAACATCGACCCCCGCGTCTATAGCAGCCACCGGCGATCCGTCCGCCACCCGCCACATGCGGATCGTATGATCGCGTGATCCAGACACCGCCAACTCATTGTCATTCGATAGGGCGCAGCACCAGACCTGCCGCACAGCAAAGCAAGTAAATAAGTAAACTAGACTGTCAAGCTTGCGCAAGGCTAAATCTGTCCGCGGTAGCCGCCGTGGCATGCTGCAATATTTATAGCAATGACGTCAGTGTTGGCCAATAGCTATCGGCCGAGGCCTAGGCTAGGCCCTGCCCAGCAGCAGCTATTAGCAGCATGGTCCATTGATCCTATCTCCTTATGGTATAGTATCCAAAAATCCGGTCCCTTGACCTTAACTTTCACCTATGACCTTGAAATTCCAACAATGCAACAATGCCAACAAAGTCTACGTAAAGACAGTTTTCGACTTAGTAGACTTTATCGAAATATATTCCACACAAACACTTTCGAGGCGATACCTCGTCGCTAACCACTACGCCTGGAGGCAGGCAATCACAGTGAAGTAGTTATCACAAAACATTAGCATATCTTCAATTTTGACGCCCTGTTTTCTTAGCGGCAGCTGAGCTGTTACCTCGTCGCGGTGTCCGGTCATGGAGGTGATTTGTCGGTCGGTGTCGATGTTCCAGACAGCCAGCGTGCAGTCGGCGGACGCTGAGAGAAGCAGCGAGACGTCCTTGGACACTGCGAGGTCCTTCACCTCGCGACGATGAGCCGCAGCGCCACCTGTCGAACCACCGCCGCGACTACTCAGTGTTGAACCCGCAGCCGGCGACACGAACTGACGCAACGCCTACACCACCAACACACACACACCCACGCAAGTAGACTACACTCGGCCCACCGAAATGCTTTTGTCCAAAACAAAATCCTTCCAACAACATAGTGGGGGTGGTAAGCGCTAAGACATAAATTAAATGCTTCTAACCATTTATAGTACTGAATGGCTTATTATGTCGTATGTATGATGTGCCGTTAAGAAGCTAGTCACTACCCCCAACACAGTATCACACATTACAATTCCATCTTCTACATACCGCCGGCTAGTTACTTTTCTCAACTGTGGCCACATTCTCTAAACTTCTTGACAAAATCTTAGGAAAATTTCTGATCTTAAGAAGAACTGTAAATTCTTGAAACATCTTAGGAAAAATCCTAGAAAAATTAAAGATGTTTTCATTGTGACTGTAAACAACAAGGGGCGCACCACGCACCTTTCCATGGCGCAGACTCCACACAATGAGTTCTCCGGCGAATGTTCCAGTGACCGCCTCCTGGTTGTCCAGTATGGCGGTGACCTCTACTGCCGCAGCCAAGGTCATGACCTTGGGCGCAGTCATGTCATGTTCACTCAGGTCAAATATGATGAAGTTCGCATTGCCGTCGAACGAGTTCTGTACACACGCAACACATACACCGTGTCTCAGAAAAAAACAGTCAAAATTGTTTTTGTCATAACTTTGTAAAATTTCAACTAACTTTTATATTTTTGGCAGGGATGTGGTCAAAACGATAAAATTATGCAAGATATACTCATTTTCCATCTCACCTAATTTTCGTCAATGTAAAACATAGATGCTCCAAATTGTTGCATAACGCTGAGTTTGTTGTCTCAAGTAAACGTTGTAATGATTTAATTCAGCATAAAAACACTTGAATGTGAATTATTTAGCGGAATTATAAACTTGTATAATCACTCACTTGGTAAGTTATGAGAATTTGTGCTTAGATGCAATGCCACAAGTTTGCTGATAGCAGAATCAAACGTTGATTGATCAAATTGCATTCACTCATTGATTAGACGTATTCTAAGCTCATCAGTCAGCTATTTTGTTGCTTGCTGTTTTTGCTGTAAAATATTTTATACCACAAAATTATTAAACCACGTGGTACCCTCTATGAAATTGATTATGCAAAAGTGAGCAATCTGATACAAATAACTATCGTATAATGTAACAATCTAGAGCATCTGTGTTTCACATGGTAGTGCGTTGACATAAATTGGGTGAAGAAAAAATTAGTGCATCTTGCATAATTTTATCGTTTTGGCCATCTTTATGCCAAAAATTATCAAAGTTGATGGAAATTTGGCACAAAGTTATGACAAAAACAATTTTGACTGTTTTTTGAGACACGATGTATATCGACGTACATCATCTCAGTCGAAGAGCTACCGTACGCAGGATTTCGCAAACGTCCACCTTCTTCACTGGTCCAGGCAAAGCTGGAGAGCTGCTGGCACAATCTAAGACAGACAGTCTTATCGATCTTATGTCTACGCATTGCTAGAATCACACAGATTTCACATGTTGTTTTGTTTTTCATTTCTCACTGGTTTTTTTTTATCTTTCATTTCAAAATTTTATTTGCTTCTTTTATGTGTACTTTGTGTAATGTGTACGATTTCATAACACAAAACTTTTTGCGACCAATCTAATGTACTCCTCGCGCACTATCAGCCAATCCCAAAACCCCCAACTAGAACCAAGCAGAAAGTGCATTGGATGACCGGTTGCTGAAATATGACCATTTGAAATATTCCAAGATGCGTTTGTTTGCAGCCTCGCAGGTCATCAATTTACGGAGAATACTGATTAGATGTATACTCATCTTGGCTACATCAGGAACGAAGCAAACAAGAAGCAATACATAAAATGACCGACTGAAATGATGAAAAGAACCAGTGAGGAAGTGTCTATACTGACCTGGTATCCAGCGACGACGAAGCGGTTGTCGCGTGAAACTCCGACGTAAGAGATCTGATCCACAAATCCGACGGGCGACTCGTAGACAAGTCTACGCACTGGTTCGTTGCCCAGCACGTCCCAGATGATGACCGTGGCCGCGCCACCATAACGCTCAGTACGCGCCAGGACCATGCGTTCACCATCACTCATCATACAGCTGGCTGTACACGCCTCATTTTTACGCATCTCCAACGGACGGCCGCTCTCAAAGTCCCAGATCTACCATAACACACGACAGGCAAAGGATGATGCAACAATAAGATTTCAACCACTACTACAACTACAACAACTAAAACAACAACAACAACTACTACTACTAATACTAATACTAATTCTAAGACTAAGGAGGTTACAATGTGGTTACAAAATACCATGTACAGTCAGTTTGACACTAGATGCTCAATGCAAATACATGTACTACAACTAGCGCCTTACTAGTGGGCCACATACTAGTTTTTACCACTCCGACCACTCCAACAAATACGACTGACACGACCGATTGATGCAGGCACAAATTCTCAAGAAAATTCGTCAAAAATCTGTTAAGACTTTTAACTGCTATTAATAACTACTACCAAATCTACATACGCCAAATCTACTACTACTACAACTGCTACGGCAACAACAACAGCTACTAATAGCAGTAATATTAGTAAAAAAGTAATACTGCTACTTTACGTTTACTTTCCTCACGATGCTCCAGAATAAGTCTTCTTCTCAAAAGGTCTATAACTAGTATAACTTCTGCTTTCAAGCATCAGAGAGCTCCTTCCCCAAACATGAAGTTAGGTAGGTACCGTACTTTCTCGTCAGTATTTCGTTACCTGTAGTTTGCGGTAGTATGGCCTGTTGGCTGCGCTAGCGTCCAAGCTGTCGACCTGTTCGACCTCAGCCACTTGTCCTACGAGCAGTGTGTCTCCATTAGCCAGGTGAAGGTCCGTCGAACTCAGGTCCTCACCAACCATCATCTTCACCAGCTCACCAGTCTGCATCATAACACATCACACATATTTACTAGCTCGGTGGCTTGGTAGTGAGTGCTACGGTTAGGACGATGGACTCAAAATAAACAGTTGAGATAAACAGTTGACACCCAATCACTAATATGCCTGCTCCTTTCAGTAATTTCGACACAGTTCCCCATTGCGTTATGTTGTGTTTAAAGCGAAATGTCTGCTGGCGTTATACTATGGCTCTGAAGTTTGTCCTATTAACAAAACTGTGACTAAGTCTTTGCAGTATGTTATTAAGAGTTGTTTCAGGAAAATATTTCAGACTAGGTCTGATGACGTTATTGCTGAATGTATGAATATGTTCAATTGCTTACCTGTAGCTGATGCAATTTCTAGACGTAAAAGAAATTTTTTATCACGGTTCAGCCAGTGTAATAACTTTTTATGTCATCTCTGCTGTCTTGCTGCATCAATTGAGTTCTGACTATGAACATTATATTACATTTTAGTTAAGTCTTAGTTAAGTTCTAGTTAAGTTTTATTATTTCTTTGTTTATTCTTTGTTTATTTCTCGTCTACCGAATATGATGAATAAAGATGTGTGTAACAGAATTTCTATATACATGTAACTGAATTAAACTAAAAGTGTGCTACAGGACATAACTACTGTGAACGTACACTTTCCAATTCCCCCAAATTCAACATCAAAATGCTGTCGTTGCACTTTCCACGTAGCTGTGCCAACAGTCCAAAATTCGTTTAGACGACTTGGACGTGATTAAATGCAAAATATAACACAAACATTCACAAAAATGGTTTTTATACGCTTTTTTGTTATATATGCCTAACCTTGAGGTCCCAGATCTGCGGCGGTCCGTAGATGGAACCTGTGACGACGTATCGTCCGTTGGTCGTCAGCTGGACGCAGTCGACGCGTATCTGTTCAGCCGCCAGCATGATGTTAGTGACCGCAGTGCTCTGAGCGGCGTTCAGCTGCATATTGCGCATCTGAAACGCCGACGATGACGCCGACGCGTCATAAGCCGCACCGCCCCCAATGAACCTACAAACACACGCAAACAAAGTAGGCCTAAGTCAGTAAGTGTCTTTGAATAAGCTCGTAGGTTCAGACGGTAATTAATATATTATACAAATTCATCATTATGACAATTTCCCGTTCGCCACAGCGACATCTGGCGGACAGTCGTTCTGACGAAGGCAGCAGCAGGTTAAGTTGCCGAAACGTCAACAACAACTAGCAAATTAAAGGTTCACAAATTCCGAGATCACAGCTTGCGTTGGTTTGATACGGCAGTAGGGTATGGCAGACAGACGAACGGACGGACAGAAGCATATGCCATAGCTAAGACAGGGCATGCTGACGCGATATTAAAAAAAAACGGCAGTACAGACCCGTCGACCAGCGTAGAATCAGCGGCGGTCGGGGCACCGGCCTGTTGAGTGGAGTAAACGTTCTTCACCATGGTAGATTGCATGAACGTTGAACTGGACGCGCCGCCAGCTGCCGCCAATCCACCAGCGCCACCTAGCGGACCGTCAGCCACGTCTGTTTGGATGCCGCGGTTCATCGTCGACGTAGGACTGGCCGCCCCACCACCTGCACCAACACATGTATCTATGAGGTGAGACGGTCCGTAGCTCGGAAATGGGTTACGCATGAAGAGCTACACCATTTAACCATTCAACAGTACAAAAACAGAATTTCAATTTGAGAAATATGAGAGATCATGTCAGACCTGCACCGGCTGCGCCGCCAGCCAAAGATGACTCGGTTAACTGAAGCGTGTGCGAACTCTCCATCACTCCGAAGCCCCGCGCGTAAGCACCTCCGCCCGCGCCAGTCGCCGACGAGCTGTACCCGGCTGCAGGCATCGTCCCGACGTCCTTTGCGCCACCCGGCCCCGTCCCGTCAGCCACCGGTGCGCTGGGAGCGGCACCGGCCGGTCCGTTTCCGGGGGTACTTGCGAGCAGTGGGGCGGCAGCTGAAGGTGCCCCCGCCCTGGCAGCGCCCGCCCCGGCACCCATTGGGATGAGACC
>Ga0209367_1004127_pt1 | contig 19985 bp, 18 predicted proteins | sample WorMetLIZISLAND2_FD_187412 | JGI IMG/M metagenome (GOLD analysis project Ga0209367, IMG submission 187412) | Marine gutless worms symbiont microbial communities from Max Planck institute for Marine Microbiology, Germany - Olavius geniculatus... ...
CCCGGCGTCACACGGCAGGATGGTACAAACTGCCGCTTGCTGCCTCGTCTGCTGCTTTATCTGTGCGCTAACTTACCAGTACCAGTGTAAGCTAAATGTATAAGCCCTATCTATACTTACACAACGCTCGGATCGCATATAGACTACACTGTGGTTTGCATTACGACACACGACTGCAGCCGAAAGTGATGAAAACGGCACAGAGCGAACTGTGTGTGGTTTAACTTTAAGCATAACGGGACTATCCACTCAATGCATATAATGGACTGAACACAGAACGTGTGAACAGAAGAAGCGCCCCATGGCTATACGCAGTATCACTCGTCACTCGTCAGTAGTCTCTACGTATCTTATGACAATGACGCCAGAGGCAACCAGCTTCTCTGATAGGCCTTCGGCGTTTCGGGGAAACTGTCAACCATTCAATCTTTATTCATCGTACCCAGGCAAATGCGACAGGCTCGTGAGAAGACTGTACCTACATTATTATAGAAACAAATGTTCGAAGTGTAGCCTATACTCAACGTTACTGATTCGAAGCGGCGTCTGACTGCTGCATGGTCTGATCTGCAGCAGCGTGTCATTAACGAAACAGTCGACTGGTGGTGTGAACGGCTTCGCGCCCCTGTAACAACTGTTGGGCGACATTTGACGTGCCCAAAACAAAATCGCGTGCGAGTTATTCCTACAAATCAAAACAAGAGATCTGAGCTAATGCGAATGAGACGCGCCACACAGGTTGTCTCGGTCAATCTCCAGTAATTTCAACTACAGTTTAATTTGCTCACTCTTTAACTGTGCGCTACAGCATGAAACTGCTAAAAATTTTCTAAAGTCCTTTATTGTTAGATTTTATGCAAGGTCGCGCGTAGCAGAAATCGCGCGTTTTCAAGCGGGTATATATACACCTTAGATAAATGTCAAGTCTTCGTGCGGAGGACTCCTTGAAAAGTTGAATCTAGGTAAGTAAGTATATAAGTTCTCGCGTTAACTGTAACAACCTCGAACACGCTCGATGTGTTAGTAATACCAGTAGTAAAAATGTTACAGATTACGTCTGAAAGTATAGTAAACGCGTCAACTGCATTTGATAGTGTTCGGCAAAGCGTTCGTAGTCCGGCATGTCCAAAAGCACGGCTTACGTAAGTTGCCATTTTGATCCGTGAAACCTGCAGTTGACCACGGCTTGCAAATCGCAGATGCTTGTGGCCGTCAATGCTGGCGACTGGCTGGCAGAGATCGATCAAATATCCAGGAACCACGCTGTGCCGACAACCTGATTCGGTCAGTGACATCCAGCCAGTGTAAAACACGGCGCCGGAAATGGGTCAGTCCTCGATCGTAGTTGCCGCAGTTTGACACGACTCGCGCAAAAATTTGCTGTCTTTGGTGTTTACGGTCGTTCAAGGTCACCGATGTCGGTACCCACATACAGAAAGCTTGTCAGCAGTGTTTGTTATGATAAGCAGCAAGTCTGTGCCTATGTGCAACCGTTCGCACTCTTAGTCTAGACGAGTTAATAGCGATAAAAGAACGATTCCGTGAGCGTACTCTATATCTTGATGTCTTCGTTTGAGTGGAATCCCCTCACTCAGCGTCACAAAATTTGGTCACAAGAAACCAAATATCCTACGCTACCATATGGTGTAAAACACACGTCTCTATCTGATCCAAGCTAAACCGGGCTTAAATCGGTATCTGGTTGTGACGGACTGTGGGTGGACAGAGTTGCGACAGCTAATACGCGATAGCAGTCCTATAGCACACAGTGACAGTGCGTCACGCGTAATAGCATGTCAGTTGCTTGTCGTTGGCTTTATACTGATTCGCCAGATGACAGCACGTGAATTGTCAAAGACCATAAGCTGCTGGAACATGCTACTGCAGCCAACCAATGTGCGACTGATTGATGTAGGCCCTAGCTATTGTAGTGTAGCTATTATACGGTAGGCCTAGAGTATTGCTGCATTCGTGCAGCGTCTTGCTCTATTTACGTCACAAGCACTACATCATAGCACTGCTTCGCAATGATTTACTATAGCAGACGCAAGTTAAGCCTTCGTCTACGTGGGCTTAGAGCCAGAACGCACTATCTCGAGTTAATACAGCTGATGCACGCGTTTCTGCCTAGCAGGAGCTTCACTTGCCGCTGCAGTAACGCGGCTATAACCAAAGTGCATGTTAATTTGCAGCTGCGTAAATTTTGGTTACGTATTAATTAAAATAAAAATATAAACACTGCATTTACGGTAGTGTGAACAATTTATAGGCTTAGTTACTTCTTTTTTGCTTCTTTGTTGTGGTATTAATAAACGGCAAGAAAGTGACTTTCCGGAATTACACAATTAGGCTACGGATGACGTATAATGGCTATATGATATTGATGGAAAAAACACACTTATATTCTGTGCAGTAAAGAAATAAACAACGTAGCTTTAAAATTCTAAATTTAACCAGTAATGCGTTTGAGGCCAGCATTTTCAAGACCCAGGTCAAACCAACGGTCCTGGAGATCAAGGCCAGGCAATTAGCCTTTGAGGCCGAGACCAAGATCAGAACCAACACCACTAAGTGAGTATAGTAGTAGATAAGTATGACATTTTTATACCGTACATCAAAAGCCAGTTTGATTTTACTCAAAACATAATGAACCATAACTAGATTTTTAAGTTTTGCTGAAGGCTATAAGTAGTGTTCGTGGTAGCTGCCATGGCATGCACACAAAGCACAAACAGTTTGTGACCTTGACCTTTGACGTATGACTTTAATATTCAATACGCTTTTGAAAGTCGTCAAGATAGGCCTATGGCGTGTTTGCGAAAAATTTTATCAAGCTCAGTGCAGCAGTTCATGCCTTATGAACAGTGCCTTTGATTTCGGACAACTATAAACTTCGATTACGATTATCTCTGGAAAGCGTGAAGGGGAAAACGGCATTATTAACTAGAACTGTTTTTACGTTATATATGCATTAAAATCTTACGTTGACGAACGGAAACGGCGCATCAACAACGAATGGTCCGCTCTGAGTCAGACGGTTATCGAACGTGGTGCTGGCGAGTTGCGTCAACATCTACGCGCTTGTGTTAGTGCTGGAGGCGGACACTTTAAGCACATACTGTAATAAAGACGATTGATGCGACACGTGCGACTTTTTTGATACATATAGTAACTGTTACTCGTGTTTGTCGCTATTTAGTTAATCATTTCTGACTTGACGCATGCGCTATACCAAGCATGAATTCATTGTTGTATACGGCCAAACTACGGCTTTTGCATTTCTCACAGTAGTGTAGCGACAGTATTGCAGTGGGGCAGGCAAAACTATAATCATTTACTTCAAGTCTTTTCTGAATGTTGCATGCCGAAAACTGTAAAAGTCGGGCAATGTTTCACGAAACTATTCAACAAATAAAAGTGGCTTCATTTTAACTGGCCCACCCTGTAGGTCCAACGAAGGCTAAGGTTTAATCAAGCAGTTGCCGATGAATTTTTGCAGACAGCGATGCAACAGTCGCAGCTGTTGCTGCATATCTTTGCTCATAAATATACCGTGGCCCGTGGCCGTGTTTAAGGTCCTGCATGTCCAGCAGAAAATCGTTGCAGAAATTTTGAAGAGTGCATGGATTTCTTTACTGAAATGCTTAACAGTATATAAGTCTCGCTTTGGGGGTCAGGAAACATTCGCATATATCGCCTCGCCAAACTTTTGTGTTATTGTGTTGCTTTCAAGCGTTTTTACGCGTGACAGCAGGTACCGGTATGACAATTTGGGCACAATTTTTGGTGGGCCCGAAATTCAAGAAGGCAAAAAACTTTCAAAATTCGACGCGATTTCAGACAACTTTTGACTTTGACCGCGAATATCTCTGGAAGGGATCGAGATATCAAGAACTGGAATAGGAAGTAATCAACTACTACCCTTGCTATACGATGGACGGAAAATGTTGAACGTTAATCCACTAACAAAATTAGTTGTTTAATGTTTATTCACAAAAATCAACTTCTTCGGAAGACCACCCATTTTGGCCCAAAAGGGGTGCTGCCTCTCAAATTTTTACATGGCTAAGGTTTGTTATCCTGCACCCCACGGAAAATTTGACTAAAAATTTAGCGTAATTAGCTGTAGTAACCTCACAAATTTTTTTCCACGTTATGTGCCGAAAGGGATGCATGACAATTTGTGCACAATTTATGAAAAGCCATTAATTTGGGAGGTCAAAAATGTCTAAAATTCGGCGCGATTTAGAACAACTTCAGAATTTGTACGCAAATATCTCGGGTGCGGATTGAGATTTCAAAAATCGAAAAAGCAACTGATCAACTACATCCCCTGCCATGTTAGATAAAAATGGTGAACTTTTGTCCACTAACAAAAAAATTCGTTGTCTAATGTTTATTTAATACTCACCGATGATGAACATTGCGCGCGCTGTGTATAGGCTAACGCGAATGCGTTCATGCCACGTGACGTTGTCAAAAGCGGAATTTCAACTCCCAAATTTTGCCCCAGTCGGACGTATAACACCGGGCGGCCTCACGTTAAACTCTGCCCCAAATTTCTAGTTTTAGTTTTTTAAAAATTTTACTTGTCGGCACAAACTTTCTAAATTGTTACGACTCGTGAACTGCTTTTTGGTAAAAAAAATCGCAGTGATTATTCATTCAGCATCCAAATAAATAACCTGTTGGCCGGGTAGCAACGGCTATTTATCCGGCAATTGGATGAATAACCGTCAGGCTATTCATCCGGCTGCCGGATAAATATCAGGTGCCTGATAACAACTTTTTATTGCAGGGTTCAATATTTATTTAAAACTTGTATATTACTGACATCTTAACTTGTAAAACTTAGCACAGGTAACACTTTAGTAAAGAAATTAAATGTGCCCACTATGTACAAAATGCTATATTGTATAATATTTTTCGTAAAAATTAAATACTTTATTGTTGGCACAAGACATTTATCCGGCAGCCGGATAAATTGCCGAATGAATAGCGGTTGCTAGCCGGCCCGGCTTTATCCGGCAGCCGTACAAATAGCAATATGCTATTTGTACGGCGACCGGTAAATAGTCACCACATTTATTGTTCGGCTAATTTTAGTTTGTCACCAGTTACACGCTGAGTATAAGTTATACTCAGCGTATGTTTCTGTTTACAGTAAAAACCAGCTATGCAAATAAGTGTATGTGAAACGCAAGTTAAAATATTGATTATTCAATCTAATCTTTACATTTTTGACGTTGCACGGCTATTATTTCTCTATTATTATTTTTTTACTTGTGTACACTGTGTACCAAAAGTTGTTAACATTGAACCATGTTTGTTGGAGTTTTTTGAAAATGTAGCAGATGTCCGGTTTTTGAGATACACCGTATATAACTAAAAAAATTTCTTCGCTCGTTTTGTGATAAAAATAGGCCTACAAGTTATTCTATGTTTCAAATGCAGTTTTTTGCGAAATATTACATTACAATAACGCTATATCTTACAGAGAAATACTCATGTTACGTGTGATTTCTAATTATCACAATTGCTATTTCTTAGTTATTAAAATATTTTTTAAACAATAAACATTTTACATGTGAAAGCTACTGCCAGACTTTTTATTATTTAAAGAAGTCTTTTAGCGAATTCTGTTTTTTTAAATTTTATATTGACAAATATGCTGACGATGCGTTACAGTGGTATATGTATAGGCCTAGGCCTAATGATAAAATGCAAACGCTTTATTGTTGACAACGCGACTTTTGGTTTTATTGCACTATCATGCATGATACACGAATGCAACTGCTGCAGCTACGGTAACAACACTTCAGATTTAATACAATTATTTTTATCATTATTTTCACGTAAAACTCGAAGTTTGTTTCTATAACAACACATATTTTTCCAAGCAGAATCAGTATCATCACACATTCATTGACAAATTAAAAACACGATGCGTAACAAATGCATAATTTACCACCAGGATATTCAAATTGAAACACATTTTTGTCCATGGAACATGCCGTTAAACGGCAAATAAACTGAGGTAAATGTATATATTATAATTTACCCAAATTTACCCTTTAAAAGTTCACATCACTGCCGCTAAGCAAATCAACGTGTACAACATTGTAGCCATTGGCAATAACAAACGCATTATATTATACACATAGCGAATGTATAAAGCAAACACGTAATTTTAATTCTGAATATTGACTCTTTATTTAAGACAAAACTTATTACGAAGGTGATTATTTTGTACAAAATCATGTCGTTGTTGTTTTTATTTGTACCCCTTGGACAAAATGCGGTGCAGATAGTAGCAAAAATTGACTTGGTCTTTGTCTTTTTTAAAAAAAACCGCCAAAATCTGTATTATGTTATTTTAACAATAGTATTACCGACAACAACAATACAGCAAAGCGCCGCAAAAAGTCTTACATTTATTCCGTTAATTGATTAATGGCTTATATTAATTGTTATTAGTAAACATTACCGTATTAATAGTTAATACTACAATATGTTTACAAGTGCAATTAAAAATCCAAAACCGGAAATACAATATGCACCAATATTTAGTTATGTAATGTTAATATTTAGCGAATACGTTGCGATGATTATACATGTTCAGAAAAATTTTGTTCATACAAAAACATACTATTATGTTCATAACAACAACAATAATATTAATATTATTTAAAAAACTCGACATACAGATTTTATTGTAGCGTCAGTATATGCTACAAACGGTTTAAATGTACATCAAATATGTACAAGCTACCGTTCACAATAAACATATTTTTCTGTTGCAGTGCCAAAATTTCAGAAAAAATAATCTTATACTACAAGCAATCAAAATTGCATTGAAGATATTATATATTCAACTTCATTTATTATACGGATTATTAAGGAATCGTTTATATCATCTATACCGCGAAAAGCGTTAAACATTATATTAAATTATTAATAAATCAATAAATAAATACAACAATTGACACGAAAAAACTGTAGCAAAAACAACAAAAAACCTATTTCGGCATACTTGCACACGAAAGCAAGTTTGCCTGAGACAATATTTTCTATTTATCGACTACTGTCATCATAAAGTCCACCAAAAAGTAAAATATCGCTCATTGCTTAGCCTTATACAAATGCATGTCACGTGAACGACGTCATTTATTTACTGCATGCGATTTATACGTTAATCACAACTTGGAAGAGAAATGTTTCACTCACAAAAGTCGTACGGGGATAAAGCAAATGTCGTAGCGACGGATTTTGTAAACGCCTATTTCTCAAACTGCTATGAAAATCTGCTGAAAAAAATATATACGTCGTATATTTTAAAAGGTTTGCGCCTGAGCGATAAAATAAAATTTAAAAAAAGCAGTGATTATATATTCGGCAGCCGGATAAATAGTTTGTCGGCTATTTATCCGGCTGAACGAAAACAAGGCCTACAGTCATACGTTTGATTACATTCGATAGGCGGCGGCACTAGCGTAGCGTTATGGGTAATGAAGTGGAACAGTGTTTTTCAATCTTTTTGCTGCAGCGGAACCCTAAACAAGCGTGAAGGTCACTCACCGAACCCCATGCGTCCAGCGATGTATGCGAGGCAGAAACTACAGACACATTTCCTTAGCAGTGCAGAGCCCCCATAGGGGCGACAAAGCAGGCAAAGATGACCTATTAAAATCTGAAACTTGGCCGCTCCGTAGCTCCGAGATGGGTTTCCCCTGAAGAGCTATAGGCCTATACCATTTAACTATTAGGCCTAGTAGGCAGCAGTAAGTTATTGTATTTAACCGAACACGGCGGGCGAGGCGGTCGTCGATGGCCGCTTAGCCCCCGTCACCAACCAAGAAATTTATCACGTGGACGCCCTCGGAGACGCGTTTTATATTTTCCTTAGAAGAGAATCGAATTAACTAAGAATAAGGGTTAATATTAGTGTTATAGGGTTAAGGTTAAGGTTAGCGCATTTTAGAGAATTATGTGACGATATATGGTCACTCAAATTAAGGCTGTAACATTGGCCACGAATTGCAGTGTATAGTCGAGGCAAGAATTACACTTGGCCGACTGCACGCAACTCGTGATATACCCTAGTTGCTAGGGTTGAGGTAGTCAGTTGGCCGGCTGTCGTCAGGGCGTGTCTCTGCGGCGGTACAACAAGCACTCTTAGGTGCTCATACCTACAGGCTATGGCCACCCAAAACGACTGCCGGATAAATAGCCGAGCCGTGAATTGGACAGCCGGTTGCTCAGAAATAGCCATTTGAAATTCTGCAACATGCGCGCTGACCGCCATCGCGTAACGTCATTGGTCACGCGACTGACGTAACCTACTGCATGGCAGTGTAAAGTGCCCTATAGCTAGTCCACTGTGACCATGTGCCTGTCTTGTATGAATACGGAAATATGGAACCGCAAATACGCATAATGGGATCGCAGCCTTGACTTGTTAGGTAAGTAAGTAAGTAAGTAAAATGTAACTTTATATAGCGCATATTTTAAATTAACCTCCAATGCGCTTGTCACACTAGTACTGACTGAACAGGATTGTTTTAAAGAACTGTTTAAAACTGTCAATGTCACACGCTGGATATCTGAGTTCATCTGGCAGTGAGTTCCAGACTGTCGGACCAGCGTCAGGAAAAGCCCGACGGCCGTACGTGTTGAGTCGACAGCGTGGTACGATGAGCCGGTGTCGGTTGGCAGAACGTAGTCGATGTCGCGATGCAACTTCGATGACTGGCTTGATGTGATCGGCGAGGTACCGAGGTGCTTGTCCATGCAAACAACGGTACGTCATAAGGCCGAGCTTGAAGGTGACCCTCTCAGGCACGTCCAGCCAGTGCAGTGTGTCATGCAAAAGTGTCGACGGACCACGATCAAACTTTGTCGTGTCGCTGACTAATCGGGGTCACGTGACGTCATCGGTCACGTGGACGTCCCATTCGCCGTCCCTGAATACCCGCCTTAGAACCAAACCGGAAGTGGATCGGATGGCTTGTTGCTGAGATACGGTGATTCGAAGTTCTCTCAGGAAGTCTCTCCCAGGAAGGGAGGTCGGTGGGTCGTAGGTCGGTGGGTCGTCAATATTATTACGCGCGATAGAATGCTTCGCGCGTCTTAGCCATGGCCTGGGCGTCTGTGTGTCCGTCCGTCCGTTCGTCACAATCTGCAGCTCTATCAAAACGGTGCAAGCCAGGATCACGAAATTTTTACTATGGGTTCCCATGGGAGTCTGATTTATCGTGGTAAGATTTCGTGGGTGTGGGGGTTCCCCTCGAACAAGGGGGTCAAAAAGGGGTAATAAAAAGACGTTATTTTGCCGTTATTGGCTCGTATAGTGTGAAAACGGTTGCAGATAGGTACATACATGCTGCTTATCATAGCATAACAAGCACTGGTGACAGGCTTTTTAGATTTATTAAAATCGATGACCTTGAACGACCTTAACCCCCAGCCCCAAAAAGGGGTTTTAATGAATTTTCCCAATTTTTGGATGCAGCACACACTTCAACACTGAATTTCGACGTAAGGGCCGGAAATAGACCAAGACAACCTGCGAACGAAATTTTCAGCATTCAACGTAGATTTTAGCAGTCCAAGTCCCGACCCTCTAGGTTCAAGGAGGCCAGCGCAGGCGGCGTCAAAGACAGCTACCTCCCCCTTTCTAAAAAGTGGTTATTTTATCGCAATAATATCTCGTGTAGGCACGGACATGTTGCTTATCATAACAAGCAATAGTGTCAAGCTTTTTATTGGTGGCAACGTCGATGACCTTAAATGACCTTGAACTCTCAAAATAGGAGTTTTAGTGAATTTTTTGCAATTTCCGGCTGCGACACACATTTTAAGAGTGAATTGCGCCGAGATGGCTGGAGACGGACCTGGACAATCTGCGTTTGACATTTTTAGCATAGAACGTACATTTTAAAGAATCTAAGTTTCGATCTCTTAAATTCAAGGAGTCTTCCGTACTGAGGCCTCAAATTTAAGTAAAAAAACTTAGTCTTTCAACATGCATTAATATCTTATTGCTGTATAGGCCTATACTGATTGCCAACGTAGCAGGACCGCTGCTATCGTAAGCCTTGCTCAATTTACTTGTACTGATCTCATATACTCCTCTTCGTTGCGCTAGGAATGTATCCTGCGCGGAATAAAAACAAGTAATTTTTGCTGATTGCTCATTAAAAAGCGCAACAGCTGTGCCACTTCGCAATCAATATACAAGATGCATTAATATTGAAGCGTTTTGAAAGGGATCCCCAAATTTAACGTCCCCGTACGAAGTTTTTCTTAAAACTAGGGAATTGAAACTATTATAATCTACATTTAATACTGAAAATGTCATGCGCAGGTTGTCTTGGTCTATCTCTCGAAACATCGGCGTGGTCCACTCGTAAAATATGCGCCAAGGCCGAAAACCACAGAAAACACTAAAACTCTCTATTTGGGGGTCAAGGTCGTTCAAGGTCATCGATGTTGATAGGTTGGAAAGCCCGTCAGCAGTGCTACAGACACAGACTTGCTGCGTATCATAACAAGCACTGCTGACTAGCTATCCGATGGTACTGACAGCGATGGCCTTGAACGACCTTGAATTCCAAAATAGAGGGTTTTAGTGATCTTTTGCGATTTAGGCTCGTGACACACATTTCAAAAGTGAATTGCACCGAAATCATTAGAGATATGCTAAGATAGCCGGCGTATGAAATTTTCGTGTTTAAACGTTATTTTAGCAGTCTGTCTCGACCCCCAGAGATTCAAACGGTCCTCCATACAAAAGCATCAAATTTTGGTACCTCCTTCAAAACGCGCGATTGGTTATTATGCGCTATTATAGCATGAGAGCAATTGTACATAGATAGACTTGCTGCTGATCGTAACAAAATAAGCGTTCCGGTAATACGGACATCGATGACTCTGAACCCCAAAAAGTTTTTTTGTGATTTTTTTGCGATTTCTTGTTTCGACGCACATTTACACAGTGAATTTTAGTCGACATTACTGGAAACAGATCGAGACAACCTGCGTCGCACGTCTCATGAGCATTAGCTCAGATTTCTTGTTTTACACATTTCGGTAACTAGCAGTCTAGCACTAAGCCTAACCTTAACTGTAAACCATAAACGATACCCAACCAATCCTATGTGGTGCAAACACGTCTGATTGTTGCTGCTATAGGGCAAAATAAAACTTGGTATAATGGCAACAGTAGAGTAAAATAGCTATAGCCAGCAATTGTCACGCCAATGATGGCGTAAACTTTTACTATTACTACTATTCAACCTAACCCTACCCTAACACACGAAACTTTATTTACCATAAACATGGTAGAAACAACCCTGGGTCACAGTTATGTGACGATAGAGCGACACCCAAAGAAAACCGCAAACTTCATTATGTCTCAGAATGGACCGGTGCTAGGTTAACTGGTCAAATTCGTAATATTGCTTGACCGGATAAATAGCCCACAAGATACTGCAGGCTATTTATCCGGCAGCTGTACAAAAAGTCTGTAAGCCGTACAATTAGCGTGTTTGCTATTTGTACGGCTGCCGGATAAAAAATCACCGCGTAAAACAAAGTACTTTTTTGCAGATAATTTAATTTAATTTCATTGTATCGCACCCATGGCGAGCGCCTTAACAGCAAATCAGGCATACAGCCGTCAAGATGTTTGCAGTGATTAAGGAGTGTACACAGCGACATAGGTAAACTGAACTGAACTCACACGGTTTAGTTTTTGACGAACTAACCAATGGGCAAGCAGAAAGACCCCATTAGTCATTGGCTGACGCGTACGTGAAAGTAGTCATATAGACCACTGACGCCATTAGACGGTGCTTATTGTAATGCATTACTGCTTGTCAGTTCGTCAAAAACTGAGCTGCACTGTCGCCCGTTTTATCGTCTCACACGCCCGCAAAGGTTAACATGCACTGATAAGGATCGATTATGCGTCAAATTATTTTAGTTAGCCTACAAATGCCGCGTTGCTTTAGGCTATGCACGTTCACATAGGCTACATGCGATCAACCTGCAAGGAAGTGATACGTAGCCTAATTGTATACAATTAACAATGACGTTTCATCATAAGTAATTGTCGCCACATATAGTCAACATCAGCAGTCGCAAAACTTCAGAGCATGTAGTTTACCCATACGTTTACCCTACGTTTTACCCTTTAGCGTAAGATTGCCTTCCATTCTCGTATAAACAAATTGTCCTTGCAGTAAAAGCCTCGGCGTATAACACCGTCACAAGAAACGCAACACGCGATTACATAATGTTTGAGCAACTGCTAGCGGTTCAGTAATAAATTATATCAGAAAGCAACTGCATAGCAGCTTCGTGCAACACTAACACACAACTATATATATACGTGCATTCAGCGTCTTGAGATCCGCCACGATCATAGACCTCTTAAAATAAGAACTGACGGCGGCCATGTTCGGGTCCGCGAACTTGGGTCCATCGATATTTTTAGTCTTTTACTATAACTTGCTATAACGTAATCCGTTTGCTACAAAATTTTTGTACACACCACAGACAACATGAACACATGCTGCAAATTTGGTGACTGTACGATTTCTACTTTCTCATGTGTGCATATATTGTGGCTAAACCATACGTCGGTACGTACGGTTTAGCCACAGTATATGCACACACGAAAAAATAGCAATCATACAGTCACCAAATTTGCAACATTTGTTCACATTGTCCGCGACACTACGTGTACAGAATTTTTCAGCAAACGGGCTACGTTTGACAAAGTTACAGTTAAAAAAAAACAAAAGAATTACCGATGGACCCAAGTTCGTGGACCCAAGAACGGTCGCCGTCAGTTCTTATTTTAAGAGGTCTATGGCCACGATTATAATGATTGGCATACATGTACTATGCCTATATATACAGCTGAGGATGAGCTCATAGATCACGTGCGTGGGTCAAAGGTCAATTACTGTTAAATGGATCTACAAGTTGTGGATTTATGCGCACGACAAATTTTCTATGCGCAATTGCATTTATACTACACGGTGTTCCATAAAAGGACCCCCTTTTGTTTTTTTAATAATTTACTCAAATTATGAGCAATTTACATGAAATTTTTACCAGTTGTAGCTGAAGAAATACTAATTTTTTTGACACCAACGAACCAGATTTTTTTACCATTAAAGCAGAGTAGCAATTGGCAGCACCAATTGGGATTAACCTGTTTGTACTCGTGACACATTATAATGTCAGCATTACATCACGACTGGCAAAGAATACTTAATCAACTGCCACGCTTTGTTAAAACATTTTAAATTACTGTTTATTCAGCTTCAACTGGTAAAAATTTTATGCAAATTGCTGGTCATTTGACTAAATTATGAAAAAAACAAAAATGGGTCTTTTTATGAAACACCGTGTATTACTATTTAGTAATCGAGAACCCAATCCGCGGTCACATTGCATAGGACAAATAAAATATACAGCGAGTCTATGCACGAATAATTAACCGATTTAAACATTTAAGGTTTTAAAAGATATATGGAAAACCCACCTGAAATCTACGGAGCGTCACCTGCCATATAGGATACAGTGTTGTCTGCCACCCGACACACAAGTAAACGCGCCGTTTCAAACCCAGCCAGATCGCCAATACTCAATTTACCGACCCTATGGGGACGGAAGGCCCAGTTGACCTTGGTGTTGGTTATATACCGTGATGGTTTATCGGTAAATTGTCCGCAGACAGTCACCCATCCAAGTAGCCTACTAAACACCTGATAAGGTTCTGATTGGGATTCAAACCAACGGCCTCGCGACCGCAAGTCCGACGTCCTGCCGTATATAGCCAACGCCAATCACAACTTGTTTATAACAAATTACAATAGTTTACAAATAAAAATGCCTTTCTGGTGTGATATATATCTCAGTAGTCATGCCCACAGACAACTTGATAATGATAAGTGGATCAATTTAACATGACAAATAGGCCTACGGCGTTTATATAGGCTACGCAACATACCTGAACGCCAATACACATCAGACGATGAAAACGACGATGATCCTACAGGCCCCTACTCGACATACTCGTATAACAATAGGCCTATAGAATTAAGAATCTTACGCCTTTTCTTTCAATCGTGGGCGATATTTCAGAGAATAATTTTTATGGCAAAGTGAAAAAAATGGTTAATTACTTACACCAAAAACGTAAATAACTTAAAACGCATCATTTGTGCCACTCACATTTTGCTGTTTAAAATTTGTGTTAATTTAAAAGAGTCTTTTAAATTTTGATTTATTCCGTAATATATACACAATATGCAAATAAGCTAACGTTTTCGGCCGTTTTCTGCGATTTTATCGCATTTCGTTACAGTTTGAGGGTTTAGTTAACAGCATGGAAATAAATTAAATAGTGGTTTTTTTGCCAAAATTACTGGGTTTTTCAAAATACTAATAAAGTCTGAATATTTTCTAAAACGCATGTGCGTATATGTCTATATCGGCATCGATTTATCAACGATTGGGGGACGAAAAGCGGAGATGGGAATGGCGTTTTCTCATCCCTGCCGACTACAAGCGTAGTATGCTCCCCCAGCGGGGCGATGGTCTGAAGTGAAGCACCAGTTGCTTTGCTTTATAAAACTTTTTTGACGTTAAAAAGGGGCAGCCGTCAATAATTTTAAGTCGTTATCCTCCTCTTTCGGGGGGAAGGTACAAAGTCGTCTTTGACATGTCTCTGTCTGAGCTCTCTTTCTCCCCCTTCTCTTTCTTTTCTTCAAACTGTGGATCCCTCGGGTGAGAGATCAGCCACACGGGTTCTTTGACATGTCCTCTCCCCTGTCGCTAATAAATAATGACGCCTTATGGTAAGTGCATATACTCGCTGTGATTAATCAAGCATAGTGATTGACATGCGCCAGCGGCGGGAAGATGGCGTCGAGACTGCTGGCGTGCTGGTGTGACGTCACTACTGCTGCTGTTGACATGGTCAGCTGGTTCTTGGCGACGTGCGCCATGCGGTAGTCCTTTTTCCACTTCATCCGTCTGTTCTGGAACCAGATCTTGATCTGACGCTCGGTCAGGCTGAGCTGATGAGCGACCTCTATGCGGCGCCGGCGTGTCAGGTAGCGGTTGAAGTGAAATTCTTTCTCGAGTTCGAGCGTTTGATGTCGCGTGTATGACGTGCGCGTCCGTTTGCCATCCGCACCGTCTGCGCCGTCCACCCCTTCAGCAAACATGCGCACCGATGAACAGACAAACTGACGTATAGACCACAACACAATACAATACAATTTGAAGTAAAAAAATGCCCAGTTAACTGTGAAAATGAGGAGCCCAAGTGAGTTTATAAAATAAGTTTAGTTTTTAACGTCGGCAGACACTCTGAACACGTCACTTCTGATGACAGCCTGTTTCAAGATCTTGCTGCAGCGACGGGGAACGCTTGGTCGCCGATCGTGAAGAGTGGTGTCAAGTGATACAGCCAGTAGCCTACCGAGGTCGATGACGAGCGCAGGCGTTGTCGACCAGGTAGTCCTGCGACAGGCTGTAGTCCGAGACAAACCCGTTTGTGTCGCTCTAATAGAATTTAGTCTGTTACTACACGAGAAAAGTCGGCGACAGTCGCAGACTTTGTCGCAAAGTCGGCGTAACGGAATTTGGGCTTTACTTGACTCAGTAAAATTGAGTAGGTTTTGACGGCAACATACATTTATTGGTCGCCAAAATATGTTTGGTAAATGAAGTCATAGCATGCAGTTGTATATGCCATAATTCGTAAAACAGTGACATGCACGTGCATACCGTTATTCGAGCAATGCACACGTCGCATCCACGGATAGATGAGTGGCTCAACCGACGTCAAACCAGCAGCTGCAGCGGCAGCGGCGGTCGTGTTGGTCGAAGTTTTGCCGTCATCCTTCGCCGGCGACGTCGAGTCTTTCGCGCAGTCGATCTTCATCGCATCATGATGTTGTTCTACGTCGCCGTTTCTACATCCTGCGGCGTGCACACTGTCTGGGGTGGACGAGCGGACACTGCTCTCCGAGGAACGTCCGTCTCCGTGCAACAATGACGCCACACCGTCATCATCACCATCATTATCATAGTCATTTTCGTCGTTGTCGTCTGCTGTTGTCGCCGCTACATCGTGGTTCTCCAGCGCCGTGCCAGCGGGCGGGGGCAAGAACCGAAAACTGTGCGGCAGATGCTGATGCTGGGCGTGCAGTGATGTGGCGGTGTAGGTCGTTTTACTCTGGTAGTGGTGATGGTGGTGGTCATGATTGGTCGCACTCGTCGAATTACTGCCGCTGCCATGGTACTTCAGCCGCGCGTCATCATCTAGCGTGAAGGCAGCCGCTCGTCGCGCGTAGCTCGGCAAGGAAGAGTCTCTTGGTATTCCCTCTGCTGATAATTCGCCGCCGTTCGCCAGAGCGGCGAGGTGATGTTGGAAGATGGACGACGCACCTGCGGCGGCACAGTGGGCCTGCAAACCTTCATCCGGGCCGTCGTCGGAGTACCTCGGACCACCTGCATCGCTGCTGTACCGCGACGACGACGCCACATCGACGCCGCCTGTGTCAGTCGAGTGGAGACGGTCGTGGAGGAGCGCAGCTTGACGCTGACTGATGTAGTCGAAGTAGTTCATCATGTGACGTCGTTATACACACACCAGCATACTCTACCTCTTCCTACCTACACAGCGCAGACCAACATTAACCGACTGCACTCGTCGCCGTCGGGTCACCGACAGATTTTATTATCGCCGCCAATGTTTACGCGCGCGGCGGCACGCACTCGCCGCCCGCAAAAAGTGTCTACTACGAGCTGTCTCGTTAGTACCGTTTAACGATCTTTTTCTCGCGACGACAGATGCAGCGGAGTCTCTCATCTCTATCAGCGACGGACGACTGACAGTGTGTGTAATAAACGTCAGCGGCGAGCAACGGTGTCCCATTATAGGATCCACCCCAGAAATATCTTTCCCGGAGGAGACTTTTCTGGGGGAGATCCTGTAATGTGGAGACTTTTTATGGGGCCGGCGATATTTTAATAGGGGGAGACGTATCAAAAAACCGTGATTATCTCTCCTCGAGCGGATATTTTTCATGGAGAAGACATTTTAATGTGACGACGGCCGTACAACGACGAACTGACTGATGGACGGAAGCGTTCAGGCTGGGCCAATAGTGCGTTGCCGGGCCGCTAGGCGGAGCCACGGCGTGCATGTCTGAGCCAGCCCGGGCGCGCTGGACTGCCCTGTATACGCGCCGTTTCGCCGAGCGCCGACGGTCGGTATACGGTCGGCCGATCGTCGGCAGGCATGCACTGCAAGGCCCTCGTCCTTCCTTGCGTCCGTCGCTGCCCGTCTCGGCGACCGCGCCGTGTCTGCCGGCAAAATGACGTACGCGCCGGGCTGCCAGCTCGACAAACAAATGCATCAGCGGCGCTATGTTATTGTGCGCGGATTTCAATGCACGGTAGCTGGCCGGTCGGTCTTTCGTCGTATACATGAATAACTGCTGTCGTTCGGCTATTCTTCACACCTCGTCATGTGCGCCGTCGCCTACATAAATCACAACAAAGCATGCAGATATCTAGGCTATATCAACGTCGTCCATCACGTGCAGAATAATTATTCCGCACGAATTCAAATATCGATACGTCACGACATGCGCAATATCTGCGCTGTATTTAGATCAGATAATATAGGATCTCCAGGTATATGGCATAGTGAACGCAGTGATGACGTCGACTATCACCGACGTTTTTGCAACGCATCACCTCAGCACCTGCTGCGACAGTAGGCCTATATAGGCCTAAATACCCGAAGCGATTGTATACCGGCTGAACTACACTGTGAGGCATAAAAATACACCAAATTTTTCTTTATCATAACTTGAAGAAGGGTTATCCAATTTTAACAATTTTCGGTACACGTATTCATCACACAACTGGCCATCAAATGGCCGTTCAGTTTTTCACTTCACCCAACATCTGCTTCTGCACTACCTGAGAAAAACAGAACAGACAAAATATGCATTAAAATTAACAAAAAACTTTATAAACTTTCATCTTCCCGGATATGTGGCCACCAACAGCCAATCAATTACAAGGTCACGGCGGCGCGTTGGACTGGCCGAATGTCCACCGGTGACCACTGCCAAAGTCCACACTCCGCAGATTTTCTTAAACGCAATATTATCACGACGTCGTCAGTTAAACTGTACGGTATGACAGTCAGTGTGACCGATCCTTGGTTTTTTCACTAGATTTGTTTTTCTTAAATTGTCTGGGTATTTGGGTTTTTCTAACGATATATGGGGTTTTTTCATTAAAAAGCAGATTTCAATGTTAATAGGCTTATACGTGGTGCTTAGTTGGACTCTGCCATCTAACACATCTATACTGTTTTTGAGTTGCGACCGCCAATAACTTCTAAACGGCACGACTAACGGCAAGGAAATTTTGCACGCAGATCCGTGTCCTATGTTGGGACTTGGGCTAGGTAAGATGTCGCTGAGCGGTTGTCCGTTTGAAAACATCTTACTTCTAAAACTTTGCAGCCACACCTCTTAGGCCGCAGCAGAGCTGTGCGCAGCGATTGGCTGCGGCGTCATATAGACGTCGTCATTATGGTGACGCATCATCAACGCTGCAACGCATACTGGAGCGTCCATAATGCTGCTGAGTAACCTGGATCGAGTTGAAGCCCGAAGGACCAAAAATTGAGGCCGCAGGCCTAGTTGAGGCCCAAAGGGCCGAAAATGGAAGCCGCAGGCCGAGACTATGGCCAAGATCAAGAGGACAGGAAGCGTAGCGACCTGTCCGCTGTGATGCATAGTTTACACTCCCCTCGTGTAATATTAATTCTTTTTGTGATATTACAATGACTAATAATTTTTTAAAATTGTTGTCGCCGCTTATTCAATAGGTTCATAGCTGAATAGGTATAAATAATGACTGCATGGGAGAGTGTAAATTATACATAATGACTGGGGATTCATTATTATATAGGAGTCGTTATTATACATTGCACCGGTTCCACTAAATAATAGGCACATGATATTTATCAGCACAGCGACTATTCATACGGTTATTGGATAAATATCCGATCCTACAGGGCCGGCTATCTATCCGGCAGCCATCTTGGACGGTCTTGGCCGGTACGTACCAGCACAGTATCGGCTAAGGCCGTGTCTCTGTGGCGGTAGGACGAGCCTCCTTTGGCACGCCCTGACGGCAGCCGGCCAACTGACGACCTCAACCCTAGCAGCTAAAATATCAGGAGTAGCGCTAGTCAGCACTCGGCAAGTTAATGCTTGCTTCCAGCATACTCAAATGACCAATGTTACTGCCTCAGTTTGGGTGTTCATCTATCTTCACATAATTCTCTGAAATACGAGAACCCTACTCTAAACCCTAGCCTTAATATTAACCTTAATTTTACTGCATTATGCATAACACTAACGCTAGCGAACGACGCTGGTGCAGTCGCCTGTTGAATATAATCAAATCTATGACTGCCGTACAAATAGCTGTAGACTACTTGTACGGCTACCGCATAAATAGTCACCGCATAAAGAATATGTATCGTACATAGTCACTGTTCATCGTTATGATGCGTATAAACCTAATCTTAAATAGGCTAAGATCTGGCGTGTTCAAAAATATGCAGTGAACGGGAGTGAGATTCATGGCATGATAATAGGTATTTATTACAAAAATGAAAATAATACTGATTTATATATTCAACTTTATTCACCATCAAGTGGTAGCACATAAAAATAAAAAACAATATAAACACAATTAACAACACAGCGGACGGTAAGACAGAGTGGCAGTAGGATGACACAAATAGATGAAAGCCTTAACTAACAAGCGAAAAGCCCGAAACTCAGTTCAAACTTTACCGATCTATTACCCAAGACAACGCTGGGTAAGGATATGCCAAGGTACAATTGAATACTCTTAAC
>Ga0209367_1004128_pt1 | contig 19984 bp, 13 predicted proteins | sample WorMetLIZISLAND2_FD_187412 | JGI IMG/M metagenome (GOLD analysis project Ga0209367, IMG submission 187412) | Marine gutless worms symbiont microbial communities from Max Planck institute for Marine Microbiology, Germany - Olavius geniculatus... ...
CCCTTTTCCCTTCCCCATTTCCCCTTCCCTTTTCCTTCCCTATTTTCCTTCCCCGTTCCATTTCCCTTCCCTGGTTGCCATGGCAACGAAATTTGGGACAAAATGGGCTATAACTCGGCTTGCGTAAAAGATTTTCGCGAGATTTTTGCGCCCATAGGGGGGTTTTCGGGGATGGGCCGTCGAATGCTGCCAATTTCATTTTTCCCCGACCGACCCCCGTTGCCATGGCAACGAAATTTGGGACAAAATTGGCTATAACTCGGCTTGCGTAAAGTTAAATAAGCCAGAATCTCAAGCGGGCGACGCGTGTGAATTTTTTTCGAATGTCGTACGTGGTTAGCCTAACAAAATATTTGAAGCGTCATCGGAGGCCGGGTGACCAATGTACAAATCAATTTGCACGGCAGCCGTTCAAGTGCACTGTAGACAAGATTGGTTTTCGGTTCTTGTACTGTTGCTCAAATTGGCACGTTTGAATCTTTTCCTTCCCGTCGCCAACCGTTTTGGCGTCACGGCATCTCGTTCTCGGCGCCTGTGTCGCATCGTGTGGATCCATCGCAACGGGTTGTTAATTTAATCACGTAGCCACGTGTTGATCTGAAGAGCTGACTGATAATTATTATTATCCCACTGATTGAAGTAGGCCTATTCGTACTTGATTATCAATGTGCTGCTAATGTTGGCAGGGATTTCAGCTGCGCTGGTGGTGCACGTTTGACGACAGCGATATACGTCATCGTTGTTGGTATCGTCGTCGTCGTCGCTGTAGCGTTGCTCGACGTCTCGACTGCGTGCTACGTTTTTCCCGCTGACCGGCGAGATCCGTGTGTCGGGGTCCGCTGTCACTACGGCGCTCTGGGTCTCGTTCTGTCGTCGTAGGCTATCGTTGTCTTGTGGTCTCGTCACTACGGCGCTCGTTGTTCGTCGTCGGCGGATGGTCGTAAGTCGCTCTGTGTGTGTCCGACGCGTTGCGATCACTTTGGTGACTCGGTCGGCTCGACGACTGTCTGCGGTTCGGACGGTCAGAACTACGCCAGCGTCTGCGAACTGCGCCGAACCGCCTGCCGACAGCTCCGCGACATCCATAAGAAATACGACGGAAAATGCGGTCAGCATTGCATCATTACTAGACCCAAACTCTACTTTTCCATCTGCGGCGCGTTTCATCTTTAGCACCTCAAAGTCGTCTCTACACTATCTTGTAAATGTTAAGGCTAATGTGAGTTCGGTTGTTTGAATACTAATATTTCCAAAAGTAGAGTAACACAGCGTTTTAGATGTGACGTGATTTTTTGTTATTACTGCATTGCAAATTTTCTGTTAAGCGTGGCAAAAAATATTTGATGGCCAATATTTGACGATGACGTGTAAGGTTGTAGAATTTAACAGGATACTTTTATGCACTAGCCGATTATGAACATCAGCTCTGGAAGTCAACTTTCTAAAGCTATGTTTAAAATACTTTTAGAGTGCAGACCGTCGTTCGCGTAGTTAACTGATCGTTAACAAAGTTAAGTATGTGCAATATGAGCGGCTGTTAGTTCGGTTAAGCTGAAACATGCTATTCACGTATTATTCCCGGCAGACTCATGTAGCTACATTGGTCTAACAGGTGCGCGCTTTGTCGCTGCCGCTAGCAACTAGATGAAGATTTAGCGCTATAGGCACCACGTTCCGTATTATGCAGATTGCTTTCGTTTAACATCTAGATAGCACGCATGGCCTTGGGAGGATAAAAGTGGCAAAGGCCGTGGATTGTCGCTAGCACAGTGCACCAACACAGCTGACATTCAGTCTAACAATATGAATATCGTGTAGGCCTACCACGATTCTACTTTTGACTTCACGGTGACGCTGTTTATACGTTTGATGCGAAACATTGTTCTTTGCCGAATGAAGAAATCACGAAGTTTATCTGTGAGCGACAAGTCTGCTACAACTGAAATGTACTAAGTCCTGCGTTTCTGCAAAACTCGGATTTCGTTGTAAACGTATTGTCGATCTTCATGTTCCAGCCGGCCATTTGCTGCGCAGGTTCACTGTGCAGTTTGTGTCCGAAAAAAGCAACCCTCTGTACAATTTACAATAAAAATAAATCGAATCTCAACGAATCCAGATAAAAGTTCGAAACCTTGATGTTTAATAAATCTGCGAAACAATTACAGAATTTTATTTAAAATATTATTTCGTAAAAAAGTTATTAATTTTTGAATATCTATAACAAAATAAGCGTACGCGACTGGAAGTGGCCTTGTGCTGACGCAATGGACTTAAACAGTAATTGAACGTATCGGTAAGCAATAAACATGAGTTTTCTTGGTGAAGATTTTACTTTAGCTAAGGCAAAACATGCATTCGTAGCTGTAAGCCTAGCATCTGTCCTATGCTGCCACCTGGCAATACAAACAAGGAGTTGGGTGGACTTGCTTCAACGATTTCGCCTTTTGCCAGATTAGTTTGGTTCTTGTTGTTGTTGTTGTTGTTGTTGTTAGACCCATGCAGCGGCGTGTCGTGCAAGGCCGGTGGGACGTGCGTCTTGGATGATGCTCGTCGTCCAGTCTGTCGATGTGATGACGAGTGTGTTGAGGATGCTGATCGTGCGGTCTTGGCGCCTGTATGCGGCACCGACGGTCGTACGTACCGCAGTGCGTGCGCCTTGCGACGCTTCGTCTGTACTACTCAGCACTACGTCAGCATTGCATACCGCGGTCTGTGCACCGCACCCAACACTGCAGGTCAGCCGCTGCCATCTCGTCCTCCATCAACACACTTGTAGCTTTAAGCTGTTTTCTCTCATCAAATATTTCTAGGAAACAGAACTTGATACTATCGAGTCACTGCGGTATGTTGTATCTGTAGAAGCAGAGCGATTCTAAAATGTTGAAAATGTTAAAAGAAAATGTTAAAGGTGACAATAGTTTTAATACGAACCTATCCAAAAACTACGGGGGTGACGATTTGCGACATGGGATTACCCAGTGAATGGGATTTAAAGCTGTTTTTTTACAACTTACTATATATAATACATATGAAACATTTGTTTGATTTGACTACGTATAGGCTATCTCCTTGTTGCAACTTTTTGTAACTCGGTTGCTGTTTGTTAAAGTTATGTGTAAAAACTAAGTAAAAACTTTTCTGAGACACCGTGTAGTTACAGGTGTGGTTACAAGTAAGCCAGTATGACGATCGTGTAAGCTACTGGATAGGCTGTAGTGTGATGTCCTTTGGCGTATTTTTCTCGCTCTGTCGGCAGGCGACGTTAACGTGGGATCGTGTTGGACTGACGCGTGCAACTCGACGCTCTACGAAGAATGTCGCGTGGTGGCTGGACGTGCACGCTGCACGTGTCCTGGTCCGTGCGAACGCGTCGTCAGACCGGTCTGCTCCAGCGACTCACGTAGCTTCGACAGCGCCTGCCACCTGCGGCGTCACGCCTGCCTCACGCGACAGCCGCTGCGTGTCCGATATCACGACATCTGCGGTGGGTCGCCTCCGCTTCATCACACGCTTCGCATTCAGACACTGATAAAACCGACGCCTGCCGCTAACTAGCTCAGTAGGAAGAAGTTGCCTTTTCTTTATTCCTACTTAGCTCCGTTCGATTTACAGAAATTGCGATTAATTTCCGTTCAATTTGCGCATCACAGTTTATTTTTAACATAAATTTTTTCATTATTTTGCTTATTAAAATTGACTGCAATGCCAAAAATGTGGAAATCAAGTCCACCAAATCTCAGACGCTTTGCTCTCGAACATTGTGAAATGAATATGTATGAACTAACATTAATGGATACAATGTAGTAGTGTTGAAAAGACATTTAATGGCTCAATTAATCCAAATTTTATTTCTGGGCACGTAAAAGATTATAGAATGATTTATCGTTTTATCGAAAAATTTTAGAAACAACCGCTGAAAAAAGTCATATTATAGGCTACTGTATTATAAGTCCAGCTTATTCCAGACTCTGAGCTCAGCCTTTGCAAGGACCAACATTATCGCTGGTGTATGTACAGACGAGAAGGGCCCTTGTCATCATCACAATTGTCAGCATGGCGCGACGTGCAGTGTTGACATTGATCTTCCTCGCTGTCTCTGCCATTTTAATTGCCCTGATGACGTCATTCAACAGGTGCTCCGAACACGACGCTTTAGTCGTAATTTGAATATCGAGATTTGTTTATATTTATCAAGACCGCGAATGAATTTAGCAGTAGTAAAATTTATTGTTGGTTTTGGAGTTCAAGTATTTTGCCTTTTTACACAATACAGTTAGTTTTTATGCTTAAGTGTTAGTAACTGAATAATGGACTTCTGCATATGGGGATGATAGGCGGTTACATATGAAAATGCTGGGGACAAACATCATTATTTTTATGAACGACAATGAAAACAAAAATGCTTGGCCTTACCAAACAAAAACTAGAACTTGAACAAAATGATTTTGCGAAAAGAAACCATTACTTACAAATCGCTTGTGTGGTTTAACTGAATGAAATCTGAAACGAAAATTAAGCTAAAGAAAAACATTCTACAAAGCAGCAAAATTAATTGTTTGCTTGTTTGTTGACCAGCGTTAATGATGTATGTAGTGGCTGTTGTCAAAACTAAGAAATATAATACTTTGTTTCCTACAACTTGATAAATGCGAACAATAATTATTGACAAATAAAACTACCAGAATTGCATTAAACTTTAGCGGTAGTATAGTTGGTAAAATTAATGCAGCCTCGCTGATTCGTAAATACACTATAAAAAGTCACACTTACTTACTTGAGTGATTGCTTGCAGATGAACGAAAACTGGGCAAACAGCTGAATGAGTATTTTTGAATTGAGTACGAGCTACAACGACAAAGAAGAATTTTATAATCAAAATGTGGAAATGTGTAATGCGCAATATTGTGGTTAACTGCAGGTGTGTGGAAGCGACGGTGTTACGTATGACACAGAATGTCATGTGAAGGAAAGTAATTGCTTAAAGCTAACAAACGTAACTGTTAGCAGACATGGTCCTTGCAGTAAGCAGACACATTCTTTCGATCGCTGTCATTTAGTTCATATTATGTAACTCGAGTTTGTTTTTTTTCTTTTTTTATATATATTTTTTATTTTTTAAAATTTTATGTATTATGTTTATATTAGTTAATTTATTCTTGCACTTTTCACCAAACTCGTGCAATACAGCTATGTTTTATTTACATATATAAAGCTATTTTTTACGATTTTGACAACCATGACTACGACATGTATATACAGACTGCAGTTTCTGTTTCTTGGTGTTTTGTATGCTTATAGCTTAATTGTGATGTGGTTTTTTTTATCGGTATTTACTTATTAACGCGTAAATGATGTTCTGATCTTCAGCGCCAGTCAGTGGCGGTTTCCACATTATCGAAAGCCTGTGACAGCAATCTGTTAATTGCGCTCCGCAGCGCAGCAGCATTAAGCAGTGAGTCAGATCACAGTATGTTGACGAGATTCAGAGCCTGCGCACAGCGTCGTAGCATGCAATAGTCAATCACTGATGATGTTGAGTCTGTGGATTGTAGACGGTTGTGAGAACGTTGATTGTAAGTTCCACGCTGTCTGTCAGTACGATTACATCTCGGGCGTTCCTCGTTGCACATGTCCATCTACCTGCCGTGAAGTGAGATATAATTTATGCAACGGGTTTTCTCCTATTTTTGCTAGAACGTTGCCATTGTCGTGTACTTTAAGATTTATTGTCAGAGTTGCAAATATTTTTAAAAGATTGCCGTTTTATATTTATGTATTAGCTGTATGTACAAGAATGTACAAGTATTACTTTTAGTACAAACCTGTTGCCAAGTTCATTAAACAGCACCATGCGAAGTGCGTTTAAAATTTAAAAAAAAACAAATTAGCGTTGTACGTGCATGTTAATCGTCGTGTAACTTCTGTGTAATTTGTTTACATTTAGCTTTTAATCATGGCTTTAGTAAGAAGAATATTATTGTCAAACTATGTAAACTATATCTAGACTGTGTTATATGTAATATGTAATTGCTTTATTGTTCTGTACCAATGTTTCGCAGTTTTTTTACTATTCTGCGTGTTTCCAGTGTTGATAACCCAGTCTGCTGAAACGCTTTACCAGACTGTCTGAGTAACCAGACATTTTTTTTGATTGTTTGAAGCAGCAGTTGAATTTTTTTTTTATTTTGCAAATATTGACAATAACTAACACTACTCCAGCGCATTACGAGACTTTTGTAGATGCGCTGTACAAATGTATTTTTTGATTTGATTTAATTTCGGATTCTGTACTTTTATTGTAAGCACGTGTATAACGCAGGTAAAAGACAAGGTATGCGGGTCAGACGGCGTGACTTACGTGAATGAATGCGAAATGCGCATGACGTCATGTCTCACGCAGAAGTCAATACACGTTGTGTCGCATTCTCACTGCGGTCTGACTTTCCAATTCACATACGATACACAGTCGTTTAGTTTGATATTCATCGTGTTAGCATAAACAGCTGCAGTTCGAGCTATGCAGTATTTTCTTTTTGTGTGTGTAGAGGTGGGTGTGTGATGTTGCTTCTGTTCTAACTCACCTTAAATGACCTTGAACCGTGTTCAAAGTAGAAAAATCAGTTATATTTATAAATGTTAATTTTTTGGTACGAGGACGCCGTGCCACCGCTATGTGAAAGCGAGACGTTTGCACAGTGCTGAATTTATCAGCGCTGTGGCAAATTGTTTGCCTGGACGGCAGAAATGGCATCCGCCCCCGTAAAGCTTTTTGCTTCATTTAAAATCGTGGAAATCGACTAATCAAGCTCACCTGGAAATTGGCCATTAAACAACGGTGCGCGTGTGTCACCAATCATCTCATTTTAGCTTCTGAAGTCGCGTCGCATCTTCGTCTGTGTTCCGCCAACCAACATCAGCTCATAATGCCTCGCTGTCGACTCAACGCATAAGGTCGTCAGTAGAGCTTCTTCGGTCACTGATACGACGGTTTGAAACTTGCTACCACACGAGCTCAGGAATCTGACGCACGAATAAGACAGTTTAAAACAATTTTTTAAACAATTCTGTTTAGCTTCTACTAGCGTGACTAGCGCATGATGATTGCTTTTAAGCAGTATGCGCTATATAAATCAACGTTCTACTTGTTGACCATGTGTACGGTGCTGTAGAGAGCTGTGACGGTGTGACGTGTGGAGAGAAAGAGGTGTGCGTGCGAGGTAGATGTCAGTGTGATGGGACGACGACAGACTGTGATGACAACGACACTGCCCCTGCAGTCTGTTTAGCTGACGATGCTTCTTGTCATGTCCGTCCGTCACCCACAGGTCACTTCACCTGCACACAGTAGTCCTCCATATGCGCACACGTTATGTGCACGGTGTCCAATTAAAATAGAGCTTTTCGTCGCGATATCAACAAATAAAAATATTTAACACGTCGTATACGTATTAATTGACAAGGCGCGTTCTCAGAACTTGTGTGAAACATGATATGAGTGAGTTTATCCTATACATGTGTATTGCGTGCGCACTTCATTTATTGAACCCTCCGCATCACAGCACAATCACACACTGCGGTAGGTTTACAATAGAAGAGAAAAAACATACAAACATAAAACATTGTAAAGACGTTATTTTGACATAATTTTGCCATTTTTGCGAACTGAGTGGGCTGCCAGAAACCACTCTGTTGTCGTACCAGCAATTCGTCATTGGTCATATCATTGTCTTGTAGCTGCTGTTGCTCGCGGCCGACTATGGACTTTTCGCACATGTAACTGGATCTGGTCGTCCTGTTAGTACGACAGTTGGTTAAATCTGCTGTCATTTTATGCAGCTGGCGTACGGTTTTGTCATTCGATGCACAAATTGACCAAAAACTTAGAAATGTGGTATCAACTTAATTCGAAAGTATACTTTTTTCCAAAAAAATTAGTGTGGCATATTTGAAAAAATCAGATATGGCGTTAGTAATTTGTTTTCTAAAGATTGTCAAAGTGTCTCTGTTGTCGGTGTGGACAGATATTGCGTTCAGTGCTGCACTGGACAGTAAGACGTGGTGCGGTGATTTCGGCATTCCAGTCGTCGACTTGACCAGCGGTCACCTGCGCTACTGCGACGTACACAACTGTCCAGCGGGTAGTCACTGTTACCGGCAGCCGGGCGACATGTTACCCGCTCTGTGTTGTCGTCGCAGTACGTGGCATTTCACACTGCTTTATTTCTAGAACGTTTTACGTTTTGCCTCGCCGAGGCAGTGCGCATCGATCCCATCATTTCAGACAAAGGAGATGCATTTGCTAGCACGAACAATATCACAGAGGTCATTCTTCGTAACCGCCAGTTAAAATTTGAACTGCAAGCTGCGGCCAAATCGACATTAGAAGTCGAGTGATGCCAAATTGTGTACTGCGAGTTTCCGGGGGTGGAAAAGATTGGATCAACTGTGAGAGCAGACTGCAGAGGTACACTACGAAAATGGTAAAGGCGTTGGATTGTTAGCCCTTGAATGTATTTGGAATGGATGCAAAATGAATCAAAATTAGAACCAGACGAGCGGACATTCGAGGCAATAACATCGCGGAGGAACAAAGATAGGCTATGGGCGGACGCACCATATTTTCTCCTGCAGGAGGCGGAGGCATAAAACGTGTTTAAAGTGAACGAGTCATAGGGTGTTGTTATGGCGTGTTGTAGAGCGACCAGTCGAGAGTTGCTCTGGTTCAGAGTTCGGCTGTTGTCCGGACAGCAAGACGCCAGCTCCAGGACCGCATCACGGCGGCTGCCCAAGCACGTGCTTTCCGTTTCACTCTTTAATGATTTGTAAAAAACGCTCAAACACGTTTTCGCTGTTGCTCGCTGTTGTGAGTTTTACTAGGTTTCGAAGCATAATAATTGAAAAGTAGCCTACTCACACGATAAGCCAGCCAGATAGTTGCGAAAGCCAGCTGACGGCGCTGAGCCCACAGACTAATTTGACGCTACATGCAAATTATCTAAGGGGTTGTCCACGCAATTTTGAGCAAAAATTAACCCCTCGTTCCCTCTTTGTCACACCTCGTCACATTTCTCTGGACCTCCTTTAAAAATGACGTCACAAACGTCAAACCTTTCCGGCAGCATGTAGTGTAGTAAACACTGATGAGTTTCAGCGTATCTAAATTATGATATATAATAATTAAATTTGTTATTAGAATTTTGTACTGTTAATTTAATGCAAACAAGAAATTTGAGCTAATGCTCTCGAGACGCGCGAAAGCCTATAGCATGTTCTTGCTTATCTACAATCGTTTTCACGAAAGACTGGCCAATATCGGAAAAATGGCGACTTTTACGGGGGTACCGCTCTTTGATGCCCTCGTGTGCAGGTTTCCTTGAACCTAAAAAATCGAAACTTGAACCATCAAAATCTAAGTTTAATGCTGAAAAGTTTATGTGCAGTTTTTTTATGTCTACCTCAATTGCTTTTGGCGCAATTCGCTCTTGAAATGTGTCTCGCAGCCAAAAATCGCCCAAAAATCCAAAAAACCCTATTTTAGCGTTTAAGGTCGTCCAAAGTTATTGAATTCGGTGGCAATCAAGAGCCAGTGTACGACTTTCTGTTAGTGATTAATAGTAACCTAGGCCTTATCTCGCACCGTTGTTGAGATACAGCGACTTATTGGCTAAAAATCGCAAATTTTTTCCACTCCCTCTTATTTAGCGCCTTAGTTCGGGGTGATTCTTTTCGAATTTACGGAAAAGCTTTACGGTTCCTGAAGATTTGGCGATCCTAGCTTGCACCGTTTTTGACTGATCCACCCGTGTGACAAACAGACAGACGGACGGACAGAGAGAATTGCGATGGCTACAACGCGCTGAAAGCAGTAGCTGCTTTCGCGCGTAAAAATTGTGTGAAATTCAGAACGGTGTTACTAAGCGTTCTTACGCCCACTCGTCTTGTCACATACGGCGAGTTGGCGACATCAATTTCGCGGTCCATTTTGCTTTCCCACAAATGTGACGGGTGTGACGTCACACTTTCTTTAACCCTTCTCCCTCTACGTCACACGTCTTCACTCGTAATGTAAACCCTCCTTACCCTTCTTAGCGTGACGTCATTTATGAATGACCCCTAAAAATTAACAAAAGTTTTTTTTTAAATTACTGTTTTGCGATCGATCATCGTAACTTATCCTGACTTTGTCGCATTATGGGCGGCACTTTTAGCAGTTCATAACCGATCTTTTACGGTTGCTGGAACGCCCTGTCAGAGTAGATGGCATCAACTCAGACGCTGTCGATGTTCTTTTTGTGTTAAAACTTTTTTTTGGTTTCGAAAATGATATCCAGTTACATTTAACTTCTTTTATTATATTTTCCAACTGCAACGGGCGTTGTTACTTAAACATTTTAAAATATGACGGTGAATTAATTCCACTATTCACGTTTTAAATGCAAATCTACAAGTACCCTCCCCCTATTGCCGGGTAAACTTACTGTGAGATATGTCTGTTGCGATGCAGGTTTGTGCCAGTGTAACGCGCTCGGCGCGCACGGACGTCTCTGTGACATCAAGACCGGTCAGTGTTCCTGTAGGCCTGGCGTCGGCGGACTGAGGTGCGATCGATGTCAACCAAACTTCTGGGGTCTGTTCAAAATTGCCACCGGCAGCAATGGATGCACGCGTAAGTATTGCATCTTCGACTGCGCATATCTGAACCGTTTGCTGCTGTCTAAAAAAGAAAAAAGATTGAGTAGGCCTACTGAGTTTGTACGACGGGGGAGCGGCACGTGGCAATCAGACGAAAAGTTGTTGCTCTTTAGTCGAACTTAAGCATTCATGTTTAGGGCTAAATGTCGAAGCCGTTGAGTTTGCAAGGAGTTGAATTTGCAAGAAAAGGAAATAGAAATTGCACAGAAAGGAAAATTCTGCACTTCGCCAAAATCGACCATTTTTCCACTTTTCTTAGCTTGCAAATTCAATTCCTTGCAAAGCAAGGCAACTTGTGATGTCTTCTGATTTTGTGTCGACCGACACCTCTGTTGGCTTCCTCTAATCGCACCCGTACCCGTACCAGTACCCGTCTGCATTCGACCAAATGAACATTTCCAATGTCTTGCGTCAGCCTTTTGAACGAACTTTTATCAGACACCTTATCAACACCGTCACTATCTGTCTTCGTCACCATTAAAACAATGTGCAGTGCGCCGTTTACAGATGAAATAAGAATAGCGGTGCATTACATTGAATGACTTGTTTTCTTTTATAATTCATACTTTAGTTATTTTTTACTTCAAGGGAGAGTTCAAGCGCAATGCTGTCCTGTGTGTAAGTTAGGGGGTTATCGAGACCGACGGTTGTAGTTGTGTGTTGCAGCGTGCAACTGTAACGTGTACGGATCCGTGCGAGACGACTGCGATCAGACGACTGGACGATGCGTCTGCAAGAGACACGTCTCGGGCCTCAAGTGCGACCGCTGCGCCAACACCGGCAAGAGACTGCGACCGTTCGGCTGTTCCAGTAAGTCAGTCGCATTATCAGTGATCGATTGTGTGACGCAAACGTTCCTCTTCATCTATGTATGTCTGTGGTGTGCATGCTGCATCAACTTAATGCACCACCGGGCTTATCATTCTACCGACGTCAACGGTTTGATTTTTACACCGAAATGTTTGTGATCTTTTATTCATATTAAAGCAACATAACAGTATGAAAGCCGATTTTTAATAAATGATAAACATTTGTTTTGTTTTGACAGGAGTGAAAGAACGAAAAATTCGTACGTATTTCTACTTAACGTCTGGCGTGAAACGTCGATAGTTAACTGCAGTGTATTTTTATCGGCGGTTTGGTGGTAGTGAATAAACTGCATTTGTACTAAGTCACTATTGTCCGTTAGTCCGATACTGGCAGTACAACATTGTTAATCTTATAGAATGCAGAAAAACGTAGACCTAGTGCAGAATAACCCTATCGAGCTGAAGCTTTAACACTAATAGTTTTTGGACAAGATGAGTTCATCAGAGTAGGCTTAACGAATTACCAGGTAGCGCTGGGCTTAATTTTGGGGGCGAATTTAACATTACATCTTGTTTCTGTTTCTTGCCAAACCTTTTTCTTTGGTATTTATTTATTTTTCTTAGATTATACTAGGGCGAAATAATTCTTCTCCACCCTAACGTCCAACACATTTGTCACCAAAAAGATCCAAAAATTCAGAGTTTTGACCTAATACCTGTCATTTTTGCTAGACTACATGAAGATAATATTTTAAAAAAAACAATAAATGTAACATAAGTATAATCAGTGGTGTCGTAACCGGGCGGCAGGAGGGGGCAATTGCTCCCTAAATTTTGAAATGTTGGAAAATTGTCGAAAATTTTTGGTTTAAAATTTTTTTCCCAAAATTAACATTTGGGGCTGAAATCCCCATTGTGGGGAAATTTAAGGGCACAATATTAAAATTATGAGCCCTCATAACCTTCTTTGTTGGAAAATTGCAGTTTTCTATCCCGCCCCCGCCTACTTTTTTAATGAACGACGCCGCTGAGTATAAGCATAGAAAACACATCACAAGTTCAGACGACACAGCAATGTATGGGACGTTAGTGCAATATATTTCATTACTGCATATAGGTTAGCAAACTAAAGTTTCTTTAAATGTTTACGTTGCCAGCAGATTTTCTTTAAATTGATGGACATAGTAAAACGTGAAAAGCATTCATTTTGAACTTACGCTGTTGTCTTGTCAGATAAAAACATCCGGCCTGCAACGTGAGCGGTGTCAGAGCCAGATCAACTGTATCACAATGTTGGCGTGATGTAGAAGTGGAGCTAAAGAAATGAATCGTCACATTTGAAAACCGACTGTTTAAAGCTATATGTGACGACAACAGTATCAGAAAGTAATTCCAAAGTTCACAGTTATAAAAAGTACCGATGTATTGCATTGTTTCGCACGGTATTCGATCAGCAAACTGTACCATCGGTAACCGAGCTAGCAGCTGTCCTGGTTGTCAATAAACATCTCGAAACATCTCGCAAACAGCAGATATTAGTTAGTGAAGATTAAACAGTATATATAAAACCAGCAGTATTCGTTTTAGCTACAATGCAGTTTAGACTAAAATTGCGTAGTCATTTTCTCATTATCTTCTGTATTCGCGGCAATTTCCGTGACAATCTCAGTGCCGTTTTTCGTTGGGTCTGATTTGGCCCAGGGCTGTTCGACACCGCTGGCCAACAGAGCGTAGACTATGGTGCTGAAGACGTAGAAACCGCTGCAGATAAAGAACACATGCATCCACTCTTCACGCGTGCCCTGCATTGCACATCAACCATGCGTAGGCTTATACCTGTCTTCGTAGCTTAATCTGAACTACTTTTAGGCGACATCACTGACAGCATCATTACCGGCTATTGCAACAGATGTCACGGCGTAGTCTGTCGGTTTGTCACAGTCGTGCACCCGCTAAAGCCGTAAGACGGAATGAGGTACCATTTGACAGGGACACTCGTGTAACCCCGAATAAAACCGTATTAGCCATAGGTCCCGGTCTTTTACGGAAACGGGAGATTTAGGGTCGGAACCGAAGTTAAAATTAGCATTGCAAATTGCGGCCAAACCAACCTAAAACTCAGACTTCGGTTCTTCTAAAATATATGCACATACACTGTGTCCGGATAAAAGTAACCCCCTAGACATCGTACAATAAAAATGTCAAATCTCAACAAATTTGAATAAAACTTCGCACAAGTAATTCCCAATAAATTAGTGAAAAAATCACTAAATTTTGTTTTAAAATATTATTTTAGAGCGGAGCTATTAATTGTTGCATATTGGTAACAAAATATCTCAGTTACCAATATGGCGTTACATAAGTAAACCCCGCGGTTAATATACAATTTTGTAATTTTTTAACAAAAACACACCAGATTTTAGCGAAATTACACGTTAATAATGCGCCATGTATTGGCAATCAAAATGCCAAATTTCAGTTGAATCCGCTGAAGCAAACAATAGTTACAGTGGTTTGTGAGGTGACCCCAAAACATTTCAGTTTCAGGTTTTCGTGGATTACGTCAGACATAAAAAACTAAAACTGAAGTTTTTCGGGGGTGACACTACACTTTGGCAGGTTAACTTGAAATTTTGCACTTTGATTGCCAATAAACAATGCATTGTTGGTACGGAATATTGCCAGAATCGGGTGTTTTTGTTGAAGTTACGTAAATGTACATTAACCGCAAGATTTATTTATGTAACGCCATATTGGTAACGGTGATTATTTCGTTATCGATGTTCAACAATTCGTAACTACACTCAGAAATATCATTTTAAAACGAAATTTGGTAATATTTTTAATAATTTATCGGGGATTAATTGTACGAAACTTGGTTTGAATTCGTTTAGATTTGGATTTTTTATTGTACGATGTCTAGGGTGTTACTTTTTTTCAGACACAGTGTACATAGCAAGCGACATAAAGACGCATTTAAATTAAACTAAAAGGTCTAGAGATAATTTGCCTACAAATCCAGTGCGAAACAAAACACTATTATCAACTGTTATGATGACTGCTAGGTCAATAAACCAAACTCCCATGTCCCATCCTAACGACACCATTCGATTCCGCCGAAACTTTCTGGTACACTATCTACACTGTGAACCAGTGTAATAACTTTGTCAAATATAAACGAAATTGGACAATATTTGGCACGTTTTTAGCCTAGACATTTATTGACGTGGGTGCATATTTATTTACTTATTTACGAAATCATTGTGGCTGGGAACCAGCTTACTGTTGACTGGGTAGCAGACAACGCTTTGATTTTCCAGCAGGACAGCGCGCCGGCACACCGAGCACAAGACACAGTGGCCCTGCTTGCACACGAGACGCCCAGGTTCATCGGTTTAGATCTGTGGCCTCCCAACAGCCCAGATCTGAACCCTGCCGATTATAAAATCTGGGGTTACTTTCAGGAGCAGGTGTACAGGTCTCCGATAGTTGATGTGACCGATCTGAAGCAGCGCTTGATTGAAGTGTGGTCCACGATGAAACAGCGCGTTATCGACGAGGCAGTGGACGAACGGCAAAAACGCCTGCACTGCTGTGTGTCAGCTAAAGGCGGACACTTTGAACACAAGCTGTGACATTGTTTGACTGATGTCTGCAAGTGTGTTTACTTTTAAACATTTTGTCAATGAAAAAACTCTGCTTGCTAAGTTGCTGATGCTATGTACACGCACTATCTCATAGTGTATTGTTTTACTAGCGTATAATACAGAGCAGCAAATAAGTTTGACATGTGATTTGCACATAAGCTAGTTCAGAATTGTCTACACTACACGTGTGCCAAATATTATCCAAGTGTGTTGATATTTGACAAAGTTATTACAAAAATAAAACGGTTCCACTTTTTTATGGTTCACAGTGTATATCTGAGCCTTTTAGAAGGGTGGGCATCGTCAAAAGTGTTTTCTGTTCATAGCGTTATATAGTGTTTGTATAGTGCCATCTTATATTACATTACGAGTATATAATGTTATTTATATTACGTTGTACTATAATAAGTGAATGACTGAATCACTAACGTTAGGCGTCAGGAGGCCGGCGATTGTTGGAGCCATCATGCCCGGTATCGTTCCAATAGTGTTCGAGATACCAAACATTATTCCTGCGTGCCTACAAAAATGGTCATACACAGGCTATGGCCATGGTAAAAAGCGCTCAGTGAAAGTTCTATGTAGCCATCAATTTCGTTATGCAGACAATCAAAAAACAACGAACTTATACCGTGTATGGTGACGAGTGCTTGCACTGGTTGTGACTCTTGCTATCTCGTGGTTTCATAAACTTTCTAGTTTTGAATCGGTTCATGTAATAGCTGTAGAAACTTAGAAGTTTACTATTGACTGCTATAGTTTATGCATGACTAAATGTAACGTCGACGACGTGTTTTTTTGCCTTTGTGCATTTCTTGTTTTCGCCCATTGCATTTACATGTTTACAGTGAATACACGGTGCAAACGCGGCCACAAGTGTCGCTACTCGCGTAACCGATCGCCGCGACGATCGTGGCAGTTGTTGCAAAACTGGTTGCATCGACCATCGAACTTTGTATCTTTGTATGTTCAAATTTAAGCCAGTAAAACCACAAACAACACCTATGGTAGGCCTAAAACTAGTGAATGACGGACTTAGGCGAAATGTCGACGGGGTTGACCATAAAGCCCGCTCGACTGCAGTTGCTGGTGAAGTAAGTGATGCAGAGCACCGTGATGGCGATGTAGCGACCTTCGCAGTCGATGAAGCCCATGCAAGCGATGCAGACGGCGGGCACGCTTGACGCTGCACAGATACAGACACACGAGTGTACAGCGTGCCTTGAAATAGGCCCCACAGCAAAAATTAGCAACAGACATGTTAATGTCACCCCATCCTATGTAGCGCTACTTGCACTTACATCCGCGTCACAAAATTGTTGCCACGCGGCTGACACGATTATCCACCATTTCAAGATTTTCAAGATTGCACCCGACTGTCGGTCGGTATGGGATATCTAAGCTTATTATTGTTTAACTGTTTGACTTTTAACCTTTAACTAACTCTGTAGTTTGTTGTTTTGAACAACTTCAGCAAATCGATCGATTAGCTGATCGTCATCTCGGGTCTGCTGGTGACCTTGACCTTAGACCGATGAGCTTACCAGTAACACCGCGATTTACGATCGTCAGACGCGAAAGTTGTATATTTTCAAGTGCCAAAGTTTTACGAGCTACCAGAGCCCAGAGGAAAACGGATTCTGATACACAATGTGGTTTACTACATCATTTGCACGTGAGTGCAGTTATATCGTAGTCGATGCATCAGAAAGGTCGCAGCAAGCGAGGCTTAAGTAGTATCAGTGAAAGTGTGAGATTTATCAAAGCCGTAAACAACATCCAAGCGTTAAGTGCACAATGACGATACAATGTCGAATTTTAAAAATAGATGAAGACGAACGAGAATGGCGAGTTGTAATAGTACGCAGACGTACAGACGCATTGGAACAGCTTTCTGGTGACAGTCGTGCTCAAGATCTTATTTCGACGCAGCAGATCCGCCAGTTCTCCACATAGCACGGCGCCGATGTAACTTACCAGATGTGGAAGCGACGACCACAACCCGTTCTGCATGCATAACAGCCGATGCCATTAATTTCTTAATTGTTTGTCACTGTAAGATATTCACTGAAAACTTGTAACACATATTGTAAGGCTGCAATCGGTTCGTGGTTCTCTACTGTGTGTATCGCCGTCAAATTAGAACTCATCATGCAGGTGAAAAATCGGAGCAAATACAGAAGAGATTATCCAATTATGACCCCCTAACAAACTCCATCCGAGTTTCTGGCCTCAAACGACCTATCGAGATTCACAACATTGAATAAAAACCGAGACTATGGTATCGAGGACCGACAGGCAGGCGGACGGACAGAGATTCCAAATTTTTAGTCTGTTTAGTGCAGTGCTACCCTATAACAATAGAACAGATAAAAAACTTGTTCTCGTTTCTTGTGACTGGTGACTGGACTGGAGGTGACTGGAGGTCAGACAGCCATGTACGTTGACTATGGAGTAGGCCTACGAACAGATGTTTTTAGTCGTGAAGTACAACGGCGTAAAGGTCGTCAACAGATTCCTCGCACCTGTTTGACGTCGAACTTGAGTACTTCTTTCATATACATCGGGATGCAAATGAGAATTGTGTAGTTTGCCCAGTTGTGACAGGTGTGAGCGGTGATGATTGCCCAGACCGGACCTGATCGAAACATTGCAAGCCACGGTATCTTTCTGTCCTGTCAACAGATCAACTGACTATAGCTGATTATATTGTTTTATCTTATAAATAATCCTACGAACAGACAAAAAGACAAACAACACGTTTGCCTATTACCTTTCGCAGACGCAATCTAAAATTAAACAACAAGCGTTTTCGCAACAGCCAAAGAAACAATATTTTACTGTCTGTTCAAAAAACAGTGTTTAACACTGCGTCTTTTAGGCCTACACGGAATCTGAAAACATCACTCCTTCACCGTGTCACAAATTTTCGTTTTCTCAAAAGTTTGTTATTTTTTATCTAGGTCTTAACTTGTAAAACACTGGTTAATTTTCTAAGTAATTATTTTTGATTGATTAATTTATTGAATAATAATACTAATAATAGTAGAATAATAGACTACTGTGCAGTGGTTGCAATAAAGAATACAGATTATCTTGAAGCCACTGCGCAGAAAAAAACACTTGGCGTTGACGATAGATCTGTATTGTTAAGTTTTACCTGTTCATATGCGACGGTGCCAACCGTTTTCATTATGTAATTCTTCTCGACTGGATCAATTCGTGGGTGAGATTCAGGCGTACTGTAAACGAAAATGTTCCAGAATATCCACCAAATAAATGATACTCCACCTGCGGTCCAAAAAAACATACAGTTAACTAACAGATAACAGTGTATACGTCAAAATACGTTTACACTTCATAGCTGGTACGCAAATAAGCATTAGTAACTGCAAAAAAAATTTGCCGATAATTCCGATGTAGGCCTATTTACAGCTATCTATAAAATTGACAAACAAAAAATCCTTTTCAAATTTTTACATTTTGGATTGTAATCTCTAACGTCACCAAAATCTAAGCGATCGTTTCTTGAGCTACGCCCATATTCGAAATTTTATTGAAATTTGTTTTCAATTTTCGAAATGTCTTGCAAGCTCACAAAAAATAGAAATTAAAACATAACTTTCTTTTTTCGCGAAGAAAATAATCAACTTAGCGAGCAGCCGAAAATATTGTACAACGCGTTTAAAAATTGTTGAGAAATGCAAAAGAATAATTTGGGCTTTTTATAAGCCATTTTCTGAGATTTAAGACGCTATAAAAATGATGCTATTACATTAACATCATACCATAGACGTAAAAGATAAGCGGCCATCCATTGTCAACTTCTAGGTCGCACAACAGTCCGGACAAAACAAGCGCAAGTATTGTTCCAATAAACGTTCCTACAAAAAAGACACACTAAGATTTCACTTAAAACAACCTTCCATTAGCATCAGCAAATCAGAATACGATTTCAGTTGCTCTTTGCAGACGATTGTGCAATATTATTCACGGTATAAATTATGTTTTATTCAATCACGTTATATCAGAAACTAACTGAAGCAAATAAATCGCTACTACTAATTCAAAGTGAGTATGTGATATGACTAAATTTCATGTGATACCTGCATAGCTGTGGCCCATGAGCTTGCTGCGTTCAAGAGGCGGGAGCCATTGACCAAACAAATGATGCGTTGCGGGAACGCCAACACCCTACGTACAACTAGCTGGGGTATCATAAGCTTCGACAACACATGATACACTACTAAAACTAAGTAAGTAAGTATTTTATATTATATATAATGTGTTAACTGTAAACAAAAACCTAAAACGCGCTCTAAATGCTAATTTAAAAAGTAAAATGTCTGAGACGGCGTCTAAAAATAGACAGAAAGTGTATGGTGGTTTTAAGATAGTCCAGAAGAGGGTTTCAGTACTTTAAGAGATAGATTGGCATGTTTGAACGCACGTCTTTCATAATTATGTTGTTATAACTCTTACATTTTTGGTGTAAAGTATGCGGTTTTTGTGAAGCAACTTATAAACTTAGAACAATCATAGTCAGAACTACTCTAACGCATTTAAGAAATAGAAAATAGAAATAAAAATAAAAATTAATTTTTTTAAATTTTAAGAAAATTTTTTTTCGAAATAGAAAATGAGCTGAGTTAATGGCTAGCTATACTTGAACACTAATCAGTCGTATTATGCGCTACGTGTTTCGTAAAAAAGCTGTAAAATTTAGTGCAATACATACGCAGGCGAGTCCCATGATGACGCGCAAAGCAATGAGCAGAACGACGTGCGTACGAGCGGCAACGGGAACGAGCATCGTAGCAATGACCGTGATCAAGA
>Ga0209367_1004129_pt1 | contig 19981 bp, 8 predicted proteins | sample WorMetLIZISLAND2_FD_187412 | JGI IMG/M metagenome (GOLD analysis project Ga0209367, IMG submission 187412) | Marine gutless worms symbiont microbial communities from Max Planck institute for Marine Microbiology, Germany - Olavius geniculatus... ...
CATCGAAGCCGGCGACGCCACTGAGCGGTTGCGTGATCAACGTTGATCGAGCTTGCCATGTTGCCCCCAAACAACCCAGACTTAAATCCAGTCGATTTGCTGTTCGGGATGCCCTTCAACAGATGGCCTATCAATGTTGACGATTCACGACAGTCAGCCAGCTAAAGAAAGCCATTGTCGCTGAATGGGGCAAAGTGCCGCAGCATTTGGTTGATCGCGCTATTGGTCAGTGGCGTCGCCGGCTTCGATGTGTCGTCTAGCAGCAAGGCAGACACATTGAAAATTTGATGTGAAAACTGTAAAGATGTGATTTTAGACAAAAACTGAGACAACAAGCGCGTTGTTTCTGTTGTTAATTTTTAAAATGTGTTGTTACAAAAGTCGTCTTTTTTAATTGTTATTCTTAAGACATTGACATTTCACAAGGTAGTGTAGTGATACACTTAGGGTGTGGTGGGATTTGTAGTAACAGTTTTATTGCAAATTGTTTCCTGATTTTGAGAGTGAGAGAATTTTGAAAATGGGTTAATATTTGGTGAAGTTATGAGGTATACAACAATGGTGCCATTTTTGGCCACTCTGTAGATACCTGCTAGAAATTTCGTATAAGGCAGTCACCCACTTAGGTAGTAACCGCGCTGCAGCGTAGGCGTAGGGCAACTATACGGACACAGCGTATTGATCACTAAAGCACGCCATCTAAAAAGTATGGCTTACAGCTTTAAAAAAGTAGCCGGTAAAAAATCCCAAGGCACTACTGGTTGTACTACTAGCAACAATAAGTATTTTTGAATGCTAATAATACTGAGCCGACTATATAGCGTCAGCTGTTTGGTGCACAGTCGCCGCGCTGTGTTCGTATAGACTACTGCAACCGATTTAGAAGCAAGAACGTGTCATAGACTGCGTGTATATGCCTGCCCACTACATCAGGTAAATCCAACGATATCCAACTAAAAGCGTAGATTATACATCTGATTTGGCAAAGTGACCACATCAGGCGCAGTGCGACAGTGCAGTGACATGACTGTGCAATGTCGCTATAATGCACGTACTTGCGATCGCGATATTTGCCTCGTTGACCACGAGCGTATACCGTTGACACGCCAGCTCAGGTTGTCTGACTAGCTGTCAGTGCTTTCATATTAAGCAGTGAAGTTGAGAAGTGAATTGTTGACAGCTTAATAATAATAAATTGTTGAAATCGACGTGGCATCAAAATGATCAAACAGACGTATTTTGCGAGATGGCGTGTATAGCTTCTGTCAACCCAAGTAACCAGTTGTATCAACTAAATATTTGATACAGATTCAGACAATTGAATATTTCAATACTTTTTAATGTTTTCAGGAGACATTAGATTTTACAATGATTTGTCGATTTTATGTCTTGTTCATTATTTTAAACCGATGGACATATCTCTCAAACTAATTGTTTTTACTTTTCCAAGCAAATGATGTTATTGTTGTTGATACTGCATATAATACAGTAGTTTTTGTTAGGGCATACTAAATACTTTGCCATCAGCGACGCGACTGATAATACTGTATTGAGAACAAAAGCATTTATTTGGCTTTGCAAAAATAATCAATCTCACCGCATTTCACTCCTTGTATAAACAAAACGACAACTTTTATCAGCAGATTTACGAATAACTATCGTGATTATCATTGATAGACAATTTGCCTTTTTGACCATCAGTATCGTAATCTGCATGTTCGTTTTAGTCACGTTCTTGTGTTCAGGAGACAAATAAAGCTCTTCTGCTTCTTCTTTTCTTATCAATAACTTAACACTTAAAAACAAAACAAGCACGTCTAGCTTACATATTGTTACGTAAACATACGTACCTAAAATCAGTAGTTTGCTATGCATGAAGTTACCGACGTTTTGATGCAGCACGAAACTAACCTTAACAATTACGATACAGAGACGTACACAGACAGTGAGGCGTCACCACTGCTGGTGAAGTACTGCTGTTGCTGCGGCTGCTGCTGCTGACACGAGCACGCAATGCGGCTCGCAAAGCTATAGCACTATAGGCCTATAGACTGGCATCACTGCTTCACTCACTGCGCAGTGATTATCTCTAATGCTGCACCGAACATTCGAGTTAGAGTAATCGAGTACTCGAGTACTCGAGTAGGCTACGTAGAAAACAAGAGTCGTGTTCGTGTAGCTCTATATTTCATAGTTTGGCGGTATGTATATTGTATAATATTCCAATGGCGTTGACACCAGTCCACAACGTTGCAGCTCCGGCGATCCGCAGACCAAGGCGACGTGGTCGTTCCGAGCTCATCTAAGCCTGAAACTCGGTTCGATCAGCGCAGCTTCTGCTCATCGCCACCAACCGCGTGGAATGAACTTTCTTTAGAACTGATAAACAGCGACATTTAAGCAGTGTAAGGTTACTCGGCATATTCGGTCAGTATTTGGACAGCAAATTACTCGTTTGGCGCAGCTTCGGTGGTCCATGTCGTGCGTCGTTGTCCAGTCCATGGACGAGGTTCTGTAAACTCATTGCTACCGTCTTGTCCTGCCTGTCAGATGAAACCCACTCCAATAACTGCCGCTTGTCACGCAACTGCAGTCAGCGAATGCTGTTCATTCGTTCGTATAATAGCAATAAAATTTAGATTTAAACATTGGCTTGTAGCTTACAAGTAGCCTAAGCTAACTTTCTGTTACTTTTTGTTATTTAAGCAGTTAAATATGGAATAGAATTTGTACTTTATTTAAAAAACAGTGTAAAACTGGAAAGCAAAACCCCCGAGCGGAATAATGCAGTCGTGTAAAAATTCACTGTGAAATTCGTTACGAGATGTCGGCGAAAGGTTAGCCAGAAGTTTAAAATTTGGTCGTACGTTTCGGCATTTTTAGAATATTATGTTGCATAAAAATATCGACACATCTGTAGTCTATGCCGAACGCTACTGATATTTTGTTCAGATACACTGATTGACCCGTACGCGGTAGTTTGCCAGGAAACGGTAAGTTATTTCGATACAGTATATGATATACTTTAAGGACTAGGCTATGCTTGAACAATAAGCTTACTGTATTGTCATTGCCGTTTTTTTTCGCTTGATGCAAATTGTAGCGCTAATTATGGATTACTCGTACAACGATCGTATTCACCGATTCACCGAGGCCCCGTAGTCGCATTGCACACTCAAGCACGCATAAGCACTTGAAACACGTAGCCTAGAGCCGATTGTATACTAGCGCCACGCAAATCTCTCAGCTAAGTCCACTTGAATCAGCGAATCGAGTGAGCTCGTGCACGTTCGAATGACGTTTACGCAATCGGTCGTTAGAAGCAGGGATGTGCACGAGACCTTCTGAGCCGAGACCGAGACGAGACCGAAACGAGACGTTGCAGCTTCCGAGACGCTGGCCGAGACCTTGAAGCTCCCGAGACTCTAGAGTCTCGGCAGCTTCAAGGTCTCGGCGAGACGTTTTCCGTGAAGTATGGGGAAACACATTAACAATGAAAAAAATTATACGGATTAATTAACTCGCACCATGGTAAGCGCTTTCTATTTGTGATATTGTGGGTTTTTGCACTTTATTTTGACAATTATCACTGAATAATTAACGTCTTGCACCATAAAGATTATTGCAAGACATGAGCCATGTAGACATGAGCCATTATGTTTATCGCAATCTGCAAGCAACTGAAATTGGTAAACTACAGCTTATCATCATCATCATCAAGTGCATGCATGCCCCGAGCTGGAGCGTAGCGGTTTCCACGAGGTGCTTCCAGTGTTCTCGATCCTGGGCGCATCTCCAAGCCGAGTTGAGGCCATGATTATGAGGCTGGAGATCTGCTCCCAGGGTACGTAGCCACGTGTGGCGAGGGCGTCCGGGAGGGCGCTTCCACTCTACGGGCAGACCCCGGACTGACGTTTTGAGTGCTCTGGAGATGACAAGTGACATACATAGATACAGCTTATACGTCGACTAAATTTAATTGATAGTATTCATTCTGACCTCATACGCTTTATCTTCATTGCGACTAAATCATTTTGTGGCAAAAAAACTAACAGGACATAATTCTGCTTTATGATAAATAAGTATATGAAAAACAAAAAACACTGTAAACGAATATTTCTAAGCCACAAATGTCATGCTGGTTAATATCGCTCTAAATGCAGCTACAGTATGCAGGGCGCGCGCCTGCACAAAAAGTATCGACGAGACGCAATGGCCCGAGACCCGAGACGAGACTTACTGGGCAGAGACCGAGACATACTGCTTCGAGACCGCGATGAGATCGAGATGAGACGTTAATACATCTCGAGACCGTCTCGAGACCGAGACGTCTCGACCGATACCACATCCCTGGTTAGAAGCATACTGAAGCAAATAAAAGGCAGGTTTGGACGACAGTAGTCTAGATTTAAACTTGTAAAGTTTGTTTAAATAAAAAATAACGTAAATGTACATGTATATTGTGTAGTGTCTACGTGTTTGCGTTTTGACAAGTCGCGGTAATAAACGAATGTGAATGAATAATTGAATGATATCGAGAGGTTTGAGTGGATCTCACCAGTGATGCGACCAGGGCACAAACTCTCAAGGCTAAGGACAAGGCATTCAATGCACTGAATACTGAATAGGTCCAAATATAAACACATTACAAAACATACAGTCGTCTCACTTAGAGATCTAGATGTCATTCGGTCATTCTTTCAAACTCAGTGGGCCCAGGGACGAAGCTCATGGTTGGGTCAACATCAAAATGTCGTTTTGGAAATAATGTCTATTTCGTGTGTTTTCTACAAATGCCTGAAAATACTTTAAAGGAGCAAAATTATATGATTACCCTCCTCCCCAAAAATAATGGGGAGGGGCGAATGCCTTGGTTGCCCATGTGATAATCAGTCAGACTCGCGGTGCACCCACGCAGTTTGGAATCTTTGTCTTCTCAGTCGATAGACGCCGTTCTGCATTCATAAGAACAGCAGAAAATCACGGCAAAAAAAATTGAAAAAAAACACGGCAAACTTGTGAAAATCGCCAAAATCACGGCAAAATCACGACAACGTCACTGTATTAAATTACAGGCTCAAAGACAGTCTACGACCATCATTAAATGTAGTGCAATTTTTTTCTGTAAAATTTTGTCGCTGCAGAGCATCAAAATACATATTTCTACCATGACCTCGCGGCTACATATTAAGCCAGTAAGTAACAAAGCATACGTAAGTGGTAGCAGTAGCAAAAGTAAATATTTTCTGTGTTAAAATCTCACAATAAACTTCAACTTATGCTAACTAAAAACGAAAAATTTAGGTAAAAAACGTAAAATCGCGGCATTTTGGTCAAAAACACGGCAAAACATGGCATTTTTGCAAAATCACGGTATTTGAGGAAAATCACGGTTTCCGTGATTTCCGTGTTTCCGTGATTTTCTATTGTCCCTAAGCATTCATCACGTGAACCTCGTGAAGTGGCTATCCCGTGATGACAGCAAAATCCCACGTGCGTCGTGCTATTTCTGATACGCAGATTTGCAACAACAGAACTGTATCTCTGCGGTTGTCAGCACTGGCCAGCTTTTGCACAGCCAATGCAAAGAAATATTAGCATCACGGGAAAGATCGCGCGCCTTGCATTGCGTAGCTCTGTGCTATGATTTGTGCTATGATGTAAGCCACAAAGAAAGTTAAAAACAACCTTTTTCTGACAAATGATAAAATTGAACCGATCTCAATACTTCTTTTACTGCTTGCTGCGTTATGTACTTTACCACTTCAGCTAAAATATGTTGCCGCACTACCTTGCAAAATTGCCTGTCCAACTGCACAGCGATGTTGTTCAATTGTGAATTGTGAAAGTTGTTTATTTGCAGTGAAACTACTAGAGATGTTGTTTTCGATTCTGGTCATGCATTTAGTTTTCCATATCACGGCATGCGTTTAAAATGTCCGCTTTCAGCAGGCATGCGTTTTTACGCGCGATAGCAGAATCCTTCGCGCGTCTTAGCCATGGCCTTTGCATCTATCTGTCTATCTGTCCGTTTGTCCGTCCGTCGCACTGCTGTATTGTGTCAAAACGGTGCAAGCTAGGATCACGAAATCTGTACTGTGGTCTGTATCAAGGTCTCTAGTTTATCGTGACAAAATTTCGTGCCCCTGGGTGCGGGGGTTACTCTCGAACTATGGCATCAAATAGGGCTACCCCCTCTAAAAGACTTTATTTTGCCGTTATTGTCTCGTATAGTGTGAAAGCGGTTGCAGATAGGTATAGACATGTTGCTTATCATAACAAGCACTATAATGACAAGCTTTTTTCATTTATCAACATCGATGACCTTGAACGACCTTGAACCCCTCTCTCCCCCAGAAAAAAAGGTTTTTAGTGAATTTTTCACAACTCTTAGATGCAGCGCAGATTTCAACATTGGATTGCAACGAAATGACTGGAAATAGATCAAGATAACCTGCGTATGAAATTTTCAGCATTGAACGTAGATTTTAGCAGTCCACGTGCCGACCCCCTAGGTTCAAAAAGGCCGGCAGACGGACGTCAAAGACCGCTACCCTCCTCCCCTCTCCCTAAAAGTGGTTATTTAGCGCTATTATCTCGTGTAGCGTGAAAACGATTGCAGATAGGTACACACATGCCGCTCATCGTAACAAGCAATAGTGACAAGCGTTTTATTGGTGTTAACGTTAATGACCTTGAATGACCTTGAATTCCAAAATAGAGGGTTTTAGTGAATTTTTTTTGCGATTTCTGGCTGCGACACACATTTTAAGAGTGAATTGCGCCGAAATGGTTGGAGATAGACCTGGACAACCTGCGTATGGCATTTTTAGCATAGAACGTACATTTTTAAGAATCTAAGTTTCGATTTTTTAAATTCAAGAAGTCTTCCATACGGAAGCCTCATATTTGAGTACTCTTTCAAGATGCATTAATATCTTATTGCTATAGGCCTACACTGATTGCCAAAGTTTTAGGACCGCAACTATCGCGCGTCACGTGAACTTTTCTCAAATTACTTGTTCGAGTTAGGGAGTTCTTACGCTTCTCGTTTGACATGCAATATTAAAACAATTATGTAGGCCTATGTGTTAACAATTCGACAAAATTGTAGTGTTCTTGGACGCACTACGTACACGCAGTGGGTGTGTCAAGACGTGCGATGCCAAAAGCTTAGTAGGCGTTGTCTCAAAAGTATAGCACTGACGTCAAAATCAGATCACGTCAACGGCAATCAGAAAAAAGCTAGAATTAATCTATCAAATAACAACAAAATACTACTTGTTGAAGTTTATCGTTCTAAAGCAAAATTATCGTCTGATGTGTACTGCAGATTAACTCACAAATGTGGGACCATACAAAATAAAATTTTTCGACGACCAAAATATTTTATATTAAAATATCAAGAGTCACACAAAAAGACATAAATCCATGTAACTTAGGCCTTTAAAAGGAAAATTTTGTCCGGGGATTATGTTGAGGTACTATGTCCGGGTACAAAAATTTCGGGAAATTGTCTAAAAGTTGTGTTTTGTCAGTCAATATTTTATTGGCACAAAATATTTGACCGGCAGCCGGTGAAATATCATATAGGCTATATGACAAGTCAAATTTTGTCACCGGTCAACGGCGCCCAGTCACGACCAATTGACCGGTCATGACCACTCAAATATTTTAAGGTTTCAGTTATCAAGCAAGGACGCATGGCGAGCGCGCAGAGCGCGAGCCTATAACGGGGGTCTAGGGGCAGAGCCCCCAGCGGGGTCCAGGGGCAGAGCCCCTGGTCAGCGGGTAAAGGGGAGAAGCCCCCATGAAGCTGAAAGCCTTTAAGCCGTTTAGCATGAAATGAAAGCGGCAAAATTTACCGAATTTACTGTCTGTATTTAGCAAACTGAGTGTTTGTGATGCATTAGCATACATAGGCTTGCAGGCCTATCGCAGTGGCGTAGCCAGAATTTAGTTATAGTGGGACACGGTCTGGGGAGGGGGCTGTGCCTCCTCCCCAGAAAATTTTTGAATTTTTTGTGTGAAAAGGACGTCTATTGGTGCATTTTGGCACTATTTTGAGTAACTGTCTAGGCTCCTAGAAAGGGGGGCATGCACCTGCCCCAGTGCCTCCTATGGCTACGCCAGTGGTCTGTCATGAGGATTTCCTCCGGGGGATTGGAGGTTAAGGCGGCTGAGGGAAATTTAAAAAAACTGCCAGATTATAGACATGTTGACACAATAGTATATGCGACTTCCTATTACTGATTAATAGTAACCTAGGCTGTATCTCTCACGGTTTCCGAAATGGCCACTAAATAGCTTGAAACTTTCCACTAAAAATTGCGGCCACACCGCTGCAGATGGAGACATGGTTATTGGTTATTATTGACAGCCTATAGAAAATTGACACCACCCTATCTGCTGGTACATAGTGCGTTAAGACCTTTCAAGGTCATCCAAAATCAATAATTTTCATCTAATTTAATACGGCGTATGCGACTTCCTATTAATGATTAATAGTGACCTAGGCCGTACCTCTCACCGTTTCCGAGATAATAGCCGTTGGATAACGCACAATTTTTCTTCCCTTTGTCAATTCAATCCTCAGTTTGAATATGTTCTCCTTGGAGTAAATGGCTGATATTATGCATGCCCGAGTGTTATAGGCCTGCCCATGGCTAATTACTGGTATAAAAAGTTTTCCATACTCTTACCCGTTAGCCACAATACATCCATTACAGATGAACGGACGGACAGACATATGGACGACAACTCATGCCAATAGCTCGACCTCCAAAGTACGGTCGGCTAAAAATAGTAGTGACTATAGAGGTGTGCGGCAATTCGAAGTAGCCTTACCGTGTAACGTAAAGACCATACAAAGCAACAGATCTGAACTGAAACGATACCAATTGAATTCGAATAAACTGAAATCGGTGCGACTTTGATTTCAGTTCATTTCGTTTCGGTTCAGTTTTTTGGCTTTTTGTATTTTTGGTGCTGTGTAAAACATAACAAACGACGGACTATGTTTTGCAGTCATTTCACGTTAGCATTAATATAAAACTTCCGTCCATATTGCTACTTTTTTCAAGCACGGGTCACCAAATCTTCAAGCACGGATTTCAAATCTCCAAGCACGAACGTGCCTGTAGGCACGTTAAAATAGGCCCTGCTCTAAGGGCCGGATATTTTACCAGTCACCTCCTTGAACAGCCTTAGCCAGTACGTGCAAGCAATGGTGCTCATGTAGGATATCGGCTAAGACCGTGTCCCTGCGACGGTCGACGAGCACCCGTCGTACCGCCGCAGAGACGGCGGCAGTTGCTGCAGTAATGCTAGGCGGGACAGGTCTAGGGTACACGGCTGGGCTGAGCACAAATACTTTTTGGACATTTTATTGGATGAATGGCCCTGCTGGCACTCCCGCGTTAAAAACGTAGCTCATGCATAATGTTTATATATGTTTCCTGGGATTTTTTACGTGCCGTGCCGTACGAGGCTAGCACCAAAGTCTGTCGCCTCTCTGCCAGATCCAGAAACTAAGCCGTTGGTATAGCAGAAGCGACTACTCGGCAGAGCACACGGAAAAGTGGGATAAATTGAGCAGCGAGTCGCTGAATTGAAATAGCAGTGACGCCATCGTTTTCACCTACTTTTTCTCAGGCACGGTTTCTGTATCTGGGCTCCGGAGACAGTTTGCCACGTCAGCCGAAGCAAAGAACACAAATCTATCAAGTTTATTTACAAAAGCGAACTTATAACGAGTTATCAGCACTGAGGATAGCGGCGCCCCTTCATATCTGCTTTATGACGTCAGTCTGCTATCATCTCTTTAGTCTTCACCAACAAAAGCAGACGGAGAAAATAAAAAGTGACTTAATCAAATGACAACAGTATATTTATGCTACTTTTCAAAGTCGAATATGGTGAAGAAAACATTATAAACTGGCCGCAAAACAATCGGCTCATTGCAAATGGACGTGTACAACTAAATGGGAATCTTAATCTCAGCTATCCTAACTCGAGCGGACAATAGTGCGAGGTTTGACAATCAAGCTGAATAATAAAGTATTTACACGATCGAGCAAACATTGAGCAAACGTCGAGTAGACATCGAGCAAATATGACGCATGCATAAAGCATAGCCTATACGAAGCAAACATCGAGCAAACATCGCGCTGGCTCCACCAGGCATATTGGAACCTCTCCCCTGGCTCAAATGTAGGCTTGGGCTTAGGCTCTTAGCTCACAGCTGATCACGTGTTATATAGGCCTTCCAATTACAGCCCGCCCGCCCTCCTAATTAGCATGCTAATTACCATAGAACGTCGAGCTAGCTGCTCGATGTTTACTCGATCGTGTAAACACCCTGTAACGGTTAACTGCGGTCGGACTTGTTCTAAATAGGCTAATCAGAATAGCAGCAGCGTGCAAATCTAGCCCGCGGAGTCGTCGCATGCAACAAGTGATAACTAGCGCATAATATTAAAACACAGGATATTGATTGATCCGGCAGTTATCTTAGCGGCTATTCATTCGATTGTCGGATAAATAGCCGGTCTTAGCCAGCTCGGCTATTCATCCGGCAGCCGTCTAAGGCCGTGTCTTTGCGGCGCTGCAGGCTGTTTGTACGGCTGCCATAACAATAGTCAGTACGTAATATTATTGGTCCAAGGAATCGCGACTGAATAGCGTCAACTTAATAAGCCTAGTCAGAACGTTTTACACGCCCTTAAGTATACGTACGATAAAGCTTTTGTCCTGTCAGTTGTGAAAACAAGTAACATGAGCAAAACTCATGACATGCGCTATACAGTCTAGCAGTTCCTATTCGCAGGTTGTTTTGGTCTAGGCCTATCTCCGTCCATTTCGTCGCAATTCACTCTTGAAATCGGCGCCGCAACCAGAAATTGCAAAAAAACACTAAGATCTCTTATTTTGGCAATTCAAGATTATTTGAGGCCATTAATGTTGACACCACTAAAAGCTTGTCACTTGTTATGATAAGCAGCATGTCTGTGCCTATCTGCAACTGTTTTCACGCTAAACGAGCCAATAGCGGTAAAATAACCACTCCTAGGGGGGTAACCGTCTTTTACGTTCGCCTGCGTAGGCCTTCTTGAATCTAGGGGGTCGGGACTTGAACTGCTAAAATCTACATTTAATGCTGAAAATTTCGTAGCAGGTTGTCTTGGTCTATCTCCAGCCATTTCGTCGCAATTCACTGTTGAAATGTGCTCTTCGACCAAAAATCGCGAAAAATTCACCAAAACCTTTCTTTTGGGGGTTCAAGGTCGTTCAAAATCATTGATGTTGACATGTCTAAAAAGCACGCTACCAATGCTTGTTACGATGTGAAGAAAGTTTGTACCTATCTGCAAACCGTTTTCACACTATAAAAGGCAATTGCGGTAAAATAACGTCTTTTTAAGGGGTACCCCTCTTTGACGCCCTCGTTTGAGAGCACAAAATTTTGACACTAAAAACAAGAGTCTTCGGGACATCCCACAGTGAAGATTTCGTGATCCTAGCTTGCACCGTTTTGATAGGGCTCAAGGGTGTGACAGACGGTCAAACAGACAGACAGACACCTCGACGATGGCTAAGACGCGCGAAGCATTACATATGGTGCTGTCGCGCGTAAAAACGCACTTTTATCTTAACGCACGGCAGACAATTTCTGCTGTCAGCATAAAAATCGAACACAATCGCATAAAAGCGTAGAACTAAGCGGACTAAGCCTTACAGTCGATCTCGTTAATTGGCGGGCATTTTTATTGCCCGGCCACGGTTGCATGCATCGAGGCCAGAAGATATAAAGCTACCATCGATGTCAGCTTAGGCCCTATCTGTCGTCCTATAGCCTTCTGAATGCGTAATATATAAAACGTTACGACAGCGGCAACGGCAAACACTGTAGGCTGGCTTAAGATAGTGATGGTGGTGAGGCGGTGATGACTTAAACAAGCTCATAGTGACTGCATTGGCCTATTGAAGGAAACTAGAAAATAAATTAATGCAGCCGTTGTTGCAGGTCATGCTAAGTTCTACTGTGTGATATATTTAGACAATTGCCCGTGGTAGGCTTAGCTGGGTTGCGTCGGATTACAGGATCAAGAGTGACATGCTTGCAAGAAAGCCGTCTACATGTAGGCCTAAGCCTACCGGGTAGTTTACAAAAAGTAAGCCACTAACTTTTACGACTTTCAGAATTTTTTCACTAGCCGAATTGCAGATAAGTGAACAAGTAATTTGAACATAGCTCATGAGACGCGCGACAGCCTTAGCAGTTCCTATTCGCAGGTTGTCCTGGTCTATCTCTGTCCATTTTGTATTTCGACGCAATTCACTCTTGAAATCTACGCCGCAGAAACAAATTGCAAAAAAACATTAAAACCCTTATTTTAAAAATTCAAAGTCATTCAAGGTCATCGATGTTCACACCAATAATAAGCTTGTCACTGTTGCTTGTTACGATAAGCAGCGTGTCTCTGCTTATCTGCAACCGTTTCCACGCTACACGAGCCAATAGCGGTAAAATAACCAATTTTAGGAGGTAGCCGTCTTCAACGACCGCCTACACCAGCTTTCTTGAACCTAGGGGTCGGACTTGAACTGCTAAAATCTATGTTTAATGCTAAAAATTTTATATGCAGGTTGTCTTGGTCCATCTCCAACCATTTCGTCGCAATTTGCTGTTGAAATGTGCGCTGCAGCCAAAAATTGCGAAAACATTCACCAAAACCACTTTTTTTGTTTGGGGAAGGTTAAGGTCGTTTAAGGTCATCGATGTTGACAAATCTAAAAAGCCCGCCAGCAGTGCTTGTTATGATATGCAGCATGTCTGTGCCTATCTGCAACCGTTTTCACGCTACACGAGATAATTGCGGTAAAATAACCAGTTTTAGGAGAGTAGCTACATGTATCTTTGACGCCCACCTGCGCCGGCCTCCTTGAATCTAGGGGGCCGGGACATGTATGGACTTCTAAAATCTACGTTTAATGCTGAAAATTTCGTATGCAGGTTGTCTTGGTCTCTCTCTAGCCATTTCGTCGCACTTCAGTGTTGAAATGTGCGTTGCATCCAAAACTTGCGGAAAAATTCACTAAAACCCCTTTTGAGGAGTTCAAGGTTGTTCAAGGTCTTGCCTTCGGGCCTTCGGGGTGGGCAGGCTCTTACACCTGCCCAGCGCTGAGGCCGTATCAGTTCAAGGTCATTGATGTTAATAAATCTAAAAAGGCTGTCACCAGTGCTTGTTATGATAAGCAGCATGTCTGTACCTATCTACAACCGTTTTCACACTATACGAGCTAATAACGGCAAAACAACGTTTTAAGGGGTATTTCTCTTTGACGCCCTCGTTCGAAAGGAACCCCCGCACCCAGGGGCACGAAATTTCGTCCTGTGCCGGAGCCTTCAACATATTGACGTTCGCATGTATCCCGAAGAAAAGAAGAAGTAAAATCCTTGGGGCAGCCCACAGTGAAGATTTCGTGATCCTAGCTTGCACCGTTTTAATACAGATCACGAGTGTGGCAGACAGACAGACGAACAGACAGACGCCTAGACGATGGCTAAAGGAGGGGTCACACTAGCGGTCCGGATGGCCGTCCGAACTGTCGTCAAAAACACCAACTGTTCGGACAGACGTCAGGACCGCTAAGACGCGCGAAGCATTCTGCTGTCGCACGCAAAAACACTAATTGTTTACAGATCCCACCACATCCATTCCTAAACGCGTCGACGAGAAATGCAGTCAAGTTATATACTATTGCAAGCTATCTCCTACTCCAAAGCTGACTATTTCACTAAGTAGTGTAGCGACGCGTTAATTTTGGGTTGAGATAAAATCTTTATCACTGAACTGCAAATTTTCTGCAGAGAAAGCCTGCATCAGTCAGTTTTTAGCCGACAGTGCTAACGTAACGGTCGAGCTTATATGGCACGAGTTGTCGTTTGTCCGTCCGTCGTCTGTTCGTAACAGTTGTATTGTGGCTAAACGAGTTTGTGGCTAAACGAGTAACGGTAAGTCGTAGGGGGGCGGCAATGGTACCATCGGATAGAGCGCTGGCGACTTCCTACAGCCTTCAATAGTAGCCTTGTCTCCATGTAGCTGCAGCGGTTTGGCCGCAATCTTTAATGAAAAGTTTAAAGCTAGAAGTGGCCGTATCACTAACACTTAATCACTAACAGGAATTGGCATGCGCCCTTTCAGATTATATGAAAATCATTGACCCTGGATGACCTTGAAAGTCACTGACAACCAGTACGGTCGGCTATCCTTGCGAAAGCTGGGCTTCTTGTGAAAATAGCCTACGCAAATATTTGATGTCGTTACTTTTTACAGCGCCATCCTGTAATAGGCGGAGTGGATGAGTGAGTCGGTGAGCGACTGCATGTGCGTCCCGCGTTGACCAGTGTCGACGGACGGCGAATAGCACTAGACATACACGCCGTGGATCAAGCGGCTGAGCTGATGAGTTAGGTGTTTGCACCGGCGCTTCGTCCCGTCTCATCTCTCCCATGCTGGCACGGCGTCGTCCATGACGTGACGTTGTTGATCGGAATTTTTACCGCAAACAGGCAGCAGCAGCAGCAGCAGCAGCAGCAAACGACGTCATTTCTATTTATAAACCTTGATGACGTCCATCCGTCCGGTATGTCTGGCTGTCAACCGTTATACGACAGAGCTGAGAATCTTCTCCTTTCTATACCCGACATTCTTTCAAAACCAGTGGCGTTAATCAGAAAAATATGGGTTAACAAAAGCTGCCGGCTAGCCATGAGGCGCATAAAGATAGCTAACATATGGCGAGTCGAAAGACATGGCACTAAATAAGCTGCTAACCGAGTTTCATAATTCTTTCACCACCACAACCCATATGGAAAATGCGCAATAAGCCCATCACAACCTTGCGAAATGTCAATGTATGAAAAAAATCTAGGCCTAATGATGATAATAGGAAACGAAAGTTTTTTGGTGAATGGAGGACACGTCTTAAAAGTGTCATTCGAGGCAGCTCAACCGTAAAAAGTGACTTCTTACTCTCGCGTACTTCTGCATGCTAGTGGCGTCGACGTCTTCATTTCATATTCTGCACAGTTCCGTGGCTCACTCATCTCACTCAAGTCTTTTCAAGATAACTATCATTTTATAAATTAATTTTAAACAACGGGTCACTCACGAACCGTTACAGAAGAACCTATCCCATTTTGAGAGTTGAGACTTGGAAGCAAAAACAACCATGACGTACGTGCGCACGTAGGCAACAATGCAAACTATAACAAGAATTCAACACAAATGTCTTTATTAAAAAGCAGGCACAGACTATTCTGAATGTGATACGCCTAACAGTAGTGAATAATTTGTACAGTGTCAGTAACTCATGCTAATCAATTAACGGCGCCACTTCACTTACCAGGCTGTGAAGTGCGCTTTCGCATAACCAGTAAAACATCAAAAGAAACAAATATCCAGACTTCATAGCTTTTACACAACGAACTGACAAGAGACAAACACACTGTAAATCAGGCCTACGTATAAATCACAACCACAACAGTTTTCATCAGTGTTTTAGACTCCGGCAATTGTTTAAAACTAATTTTCGAAAAAAAAACATAATCAAGAAACAACTTCTATCAGTGGGTCGGGTAATCATGTACGGCTTCCGCATATTCTACACCAAATCAAGTACAATATGCCAGGTACAAAATGTACCATGTAACTGTACATGTGGACCAACATAATCCAGCAGTATAATGACGTACCAAATAAAACTAACAGCACAAACGAATTCCCATTCTACGAAATAAACAGTGACGCTAGGACATTACACAACGAAGCATTGTAAGACTGCGTGCGAACTTTCGTCAATTTCAAGTGGCTGCAACCATGGGCGTTGGAAGTGTTTGAAAGTTGGGGGAGCAAGCAGTGGCTGCGGCCATGGCGAGCGCGAGCCTATAACGGGGGTCTGGGGGCGGAGCCCCCAGCGGGGTCCAGGGACAGAGCCCCTGGTGGGAGGTCAGGGGGGCGAAGCCCCCAAGCTAAAAGCTTTTTTGGTTCTTGAACGTCCCACGGAGCGGCAAAACTCTAAGATGTTTAAGTCGATTCGACTCAGTCTAACATCGCAGTGCAGAAGGCTAAAACTTTTGGGGGAGCAAGAGCTATGGCCTGCTCTCCGTGCCAAAAGTTGGGGGAGCAGCTGCTCCCTCTGCTCCAACGCCCATGGCTGCAACAGTCCAAATTCTCAATCTGTCTCTCAACTTTGACCAAATGCATCACCATGCGGGGAGGGGCAACCATTTCCCGAATCGATCATAAGATTCGCATAAACCTGATAAGTTCACAATTCATGAAAACATCAAATGGCTGTCAGTAAATCAATATTTAGCTCTTCAAAAAATTGAACGAATGCTCAGCAACATGTCCCTAGACCCCGCAGGGTAGACTTTTGCCCTGAAAAACCACATGTCTGCTCTGGGTGCCTCTAGGCTCTACCTTTACACCGTGCAGATGCCAATGTGCATGTATCAGCTACGAGCCTGTACGTTATACCGAAAACATTAACAACTAAAGAACATAAGAACAGCTAACAGTTGATATTGCTGCCAACAGCTGATAAACTGCAACAAAACCAAAAAAACAATGCAACCATAATACAGTCATCACCATAAAACGTTTTTTTCAAAATACATACCTACAACTTACTACAGTTTCTGGTAAACATTTCTGCTTGCAACAAAGACAGCACATATTTCTCATCAACTGAAGTTTACTTGTTTCGGTCTTGCAAAGAATACATGACGGAATTAAATGGAAAGATGATAACAAAGTGCAGCAGCATACATTTACTAAATTCTTTACACAGTGCTAAATTACTAAGCTGGTTCTTGTTGAAAGCTGGCAGCATGCTGTTGAGTTAAAATGCATGTCAAATATGCCATTATTTTCAATTCTTTGTCACATGTTGTGTTGCTGTGAGAAATAACCAGGGATCCTACAGGTCTTCTGTAGCAAAATTCCCTGACTTTTCCAGTCATGGAATGACAATTTCCCTGACCTTATCGAAACAAAAACCCTATCACACAAATGTCAGAAATGGTACACTACATCATAAAGTTATGAAACCGTATCAATGAAGCAATATGCAAACGACAAAAGCCCTGATCGATGGACCAGGGGGCATAAAGCCCCCCTGAAGCCAAACACTTCTAGCTTTTGGATGTTTAATGGAAGCTGCAAATTTGCCTGCTTTTTAATATTTGGAAACACAAAAAAAATCACAGACATCTGCAGTTTTCATGATCCAAGATCATTTTCCCTGACTTTTTAAAAATAATATTTTTCCATGACCTTTCCCAGACTTTCCCCGACCACACAAAATCCCTGACTTTTTCCAGTTTTCCCTGACCTGTAGGAACCCTGAATAACGCATTTTGCAATAACCCCTATAAAAATACATTTCATCACAGACTGAAGTATTATGCAAGTGTAACCAAGCCTAATACACTATAAACCATGTTGACAGTATCATGTTAAAACTTGCTTTTTTCGTGACTGATCGACAATGTGTTCTGCATGGGACGTGCACATTGATTGTGATAAACAGATGCCAGACACGTTTTAATCGTCACGCTCGACTGGAGTGAGATTATGCGCGGTTATGACATTGCAGACACGGTGGTGAGACAGCAGTTCAAAGTAGGTGACAGAATAATGAACAGATTAAATGTGCCGAGATATAACTACTCTGCAATCACATTCAGATTATATAACAGGCACAATTTGTAGCATGTGACGAGAGATCAATACGTGAAGCATGAAGCATGAAGCAATGCAACATGACAACAGAAACAATGGCATCACATCATCCGTAGTTACACCGCATAAGCAAACAATAAACAAACCAGTTCCCACAAAGAAATGGAACAATGCAAGCTTACAAAGTTCGTACAAATCCAAGGTCCCATCACACACCCCAGTGTGGGCTGAAACTAGTGTGCTAACTAAACGATGCAAAATTAGAATTACGTGACATTTCAGAATAACAGCTTGCTGCCTTTAGAATAACAGACAGTGCATGAAATTCCAACCATGACTCAAGACATCAAATACAGATGTAAATGTAATAAAACTACAGGAGTTGGCCTGGGTAGCTTGGTTAAATACACCACACTTGAGTAAGTAAAGGAAACTTACTGAGGCACAAACCAATATCACCACTAAGACAAACTACCACCCTATTCTGTTATGCATAAAACCAGTAAACTAAGTCGACCCAATGCCCACATATTGTATGATCGTCCATCCGACCTTTGACCTCTAGAGCTGAAAATTGGCAAACTGGTTATACCTGCCCTAGGAAATGTTCACACCAATTCTGGCTTTTCTGTGTCTTTTTGTTTTCGAGTTAGGAGCTCTTACGGGATGGATGGATGGACAAGCACAATAAGTAGAGCTTTCAAAGCATTAATTTTTTGTAACGCATTAATTAACGTGTTATTAACGCACCCAGGCCCTTCAAGAGGGAGAGTAAGGGGGAAGTTACCCCAGGCCCCGCAACGTTTGGGGGCCCCACCTGTAGAATATAGAACGTTAGAAAGCAAATAAAAACAGATTTTTTAACAATAACTGATGTTATCGCTAGCACAGAAATCTATTAGTCTGTCATCTAAATAATATATATTTACAGTAGTGACAAAACGGCAACTACACTTTGGTTACTTAAATTCATTCGATTGTCAATGGAATATTGGAAATTATGCTTCATAAAATTTAGTAAATTAAATATATGTATGCATGTGCATCAATTTTTTAAAAGTGTGTTGATGTTTTTAACGTGCGTCAATTTATTAAAGCGTGTTAATTTATTAACACATTAATTTGACAGCTCTAACAATAAGGCAATGCAAGACCCAAGTACGTTTGTTAACTTGCCATGACAGAACAACTTGTTTTCATAACACATGCACAGTAGTTGCACTTCTAACGAGAAATCAGTTACTTTGACATAGTGAAAAATTTTGTAATCGACAGAAATTTCTGTCATGGACTTTTTCCATTCAGGGCACTAAACAATAAATCACTGTTTGCACACACATCAAATTAACATCTGTGGCAAAAATTCTCAGCTAAATATAACCAGAAATTTCAGTCACAAATACGTGAGGGCTAATTTAGGTTAGCCAAAGTTATGATGCACTGAAAATGTATAGACAGCTATGAATAACATATTTACACAAATTTACACAAAAAATAAGTTGATGATGATAGAATAAAACTAGAAATTTGGGGCAAAGCCCAACGTGAGTCCGCCCGGCGCCCTAAGTCCGACTGGTGGAAATTAAGGGGGGGTAAAATTTCCCTGGCATGAAAGTCACGTGGCCCGAACTCAAATGCATTGGTATACGCCGAACACGCATTGTCGACTTAGGGTAGGCCAACACGAGCGCTTATAACTTGGTTCGTCGTGGACCGAATTTCACAAAATTTTTTCTTTTCAACGCCGAAAAGATCGCTCTCGTCAACGCCGTTTAGATTTTGTCGCTATCTTTATCGTTTCCAGAGATATTCGCGGTCAAACTCGAAAGTTGTTGTAAAACGTACTAAATTTTGAAGTTTTTTGCCCTCCCAAATTTTAAGGGGGGCGGTGCCCCCAAATTTCGTACTTGCGTTAACACCCCAACCTAGAGATGCGTCAGGTGCCAAAGTTTTGTCGAGCTACACCAACTAACTCCGAAGTTATAAGCGCTCCTTTATTGCATTTTAAGCCAATTTTTGACTCCCCTTTGAAAAAAGTTGTAAGGGGGGCCCCCGTCCCCGGTGAAGGGTGTGCTAGTAAGACTTGGTCATTCTCTAGTGTGTGTAAAAATTTGGGGGCGCAGCACCCCCTAGGGGCCGAAATATGGTCTTCCAAAAAATGCGCTTTAGGGGGGTACGATTCAACATCTAAATCTCCAAGGTCACTGGACCAAACTTCACCGGACTTG